>Ga0272449_1000023_pt1 | contig 240224 bp, 189 predicted proteins | sample YNPCB0241_FD_198679 | JGI IMG/M metagenome (GOLD analysis project Ga0272449, IMG submission 198679) | Hot spring sediment microbial communities from Yellowstone National Park, WY, United States - YNP-CB-024-1 | ecosystem: Environmental > Aquatic > Thermal springs > Hot (42-90C) > Sediment... | reverse complement strand
GCCCTCTGACACCATCTTGGTTTAGGTTTTGAGTACGTAGTTGCCCTCCGTCCCTGACCCGGTGAGACAAAGTCAACCCATAAACTCAGCTCTTGGCAAGCGCTCATGCCATTGTCATACCCGATACTGGTATGCGAGGTTTCATCTTACTAAATGGACGCTAGGCTGCGTGACCGTCGAGGAAAACGACGTTGCCACCTGCTGGCGTACGGCCCTGCAGATGGCTGGTGCGGTAAAGCAGGATACCCTGGATACGTGTGTAATCGCCAAAGGTGCTTGCTACGGCATTAAGCACAAGCTCCGCCGATGCCGGCGCGGTTAGCCCGTCACCGAAAATACTGACGCGTTGCAGGTGGCGGGGTATCGGAATGCTACCATGCAACAGGAAAACATACACCAACACACGGTTTGACCGCGGGGGATAATACTTCCAAAAGTTCCAATGTAAATCGTCATTCATGCGTGCATTTGACGGGCAATATAGGATATTGCGCCTTGCGCCGTGCAATTCCAACTCATTGACCAGATTTGTATTCAAATCCCATGGCCACCATGAACCATAAAACTTCGGGTTGTTGGTCGTGCAATCCGGTAACAAATCACGATTCTCGGCGGGGTACATGTGCAATACCAAACCTGTTTGCCGCAGGTTATTTTGGCACTCGATACGCCGCGCGCGTTCCTTGCTTCTGCTGAGCACGGGAAAAAGCAGCGCAGCCAACAACGCGACAATCGAAATTGTGACAAGTAGTTCGATTAGAGTGAAGCCTGGTACGCGCCTGCACTTGTTTGATGCCACTTTATTCCTAGTGGTTTCTGACGTTGCACATTGGCGGTTACTTCCCTAACTGTGCGGCGCCACGGTATTAACAGTCGGTGCAGCCTGTCGCTCAAGCCCGGTATCGCTGATTTTGCATCCCTCTGGTACGTATCGGAGTCTGCATTCACGGCCCAAAGGTCGTGTCTATTACCAAGCAGCAGATTCTCCGCTGCAAGCAGACCCATAAGGGTTGAGTGGCCCTGGTTGTTGTATTTGAAAGCACCGGCACGGCCTATGACTTGGAGGCCCGAAATGCTCTCAAGGTAACTGCGCACCGTCTGCAAATGCACCTTGTATCCGCGCCGGTAAACCGGGTAACAATCGCGGAGCCGCACGACAAAACTGCGACCTAACTGGTGTGACCGTCCAACCAACCGAGACTTCAACAGTTCCGCCTGTGCAAGAGTCACTAGCGCTTGATCGTCTTGCTGCCAAAAATCATCACCTGGCGTGCACCAGTATTCCATGGCCAGAATTGTGTTAGGGCTCGCCCCGCCTAGCTGCGGTGTTCAGTTTCGAAAGCCTCGATACGCGTCCGCACATTAATCCTGGGTTGTGAATGTAAACCCATTGATCTGGAAATGGATTTACTCTCGCTACCTCGATGTAAACCACGATCGTAGCGCAGAATCTGAGGTTGGAGGCCGCACTCAAAACCGACTCAGGCACCTCGCCAATCCGGTTACCAACGCCGGCAACGGCATGCTCGAAATTACCTGGTCGCAGGTCATCTTCTCTCCACTTTCTAGTTCGATTCCGCAAACGCGTCCATCCTTAACCAACACGCGCCGAACAGGTGTGTTCAAGTGAACCGAGCCACCGCACCTGCCAATTGCCTCTGCCATACGTTCATACACTGACCCTGTGCCGCAATTAGGGTAAGCGAACCGCTCTGCCAAAGTTCTGTGTTTTTGGCGCTCACGCCTCAACAGTGCACTCTTAATTGCTGCTGGCAGGGAAAACTGCCTGATCCGTTGTGCGGCAAAATCCGCATCTAGCTCGCCACATGGCAACCCCCAGAGTTTCTCGCTGTAATTTTTGAAAAACACCTCGAACAACCGCTTCCCGAACCGGCTGCAGACCCAGTCCTGGAAACTTAGCTCATCGTGCTTCGGCAACATCCGGCCAATTATGTAACTGCCGATACACCGCATGGCTTCAACCGGACCAAGCTTCAGCAGTGTATCAATCGGATCCAGCGGGTATTTAAAGAGCTTGCCCCCGTAAAGTATCCGCGTTTGGCGCCTGACCATTACATAGTCAGGACCAAACCACTTCAAGCCATAGGTCGCTTGCGCGTCGCTCTTTTGTAAAGAACCGGTGCGGTCCCGAATCCACTATCTGATCCATAAGCGTAACGAGCGGCACATACCACCTACTGCAGGTTCGGCTCTCAAATACCTGCACAGCCAAATCGTGTTTGGCCAAAACATACGCACAGGCTAAACCAGCCGGCCCTGCTCCTATGACAATAACTTTCATGGTCCGTTTGTGGGCACCTCACTGGCTCCGGCCTCAGATGAGGCCTCCGCTCCCGACCAAAGAACACGGTCTTTGCGCCAGGCAATCTGAAGTAATCGAAAAGGTGATTTACCTGTGGTAAGCTCAGCCCGCTTTACGAGCGCTATAAACGCAACCTGATATCCATTCTTGTTACTGGCTGCGAGTTGGCCCGGCAAATACAATACGCCAGCCTTTGTCAATCGGTGTAATACTCTGGCGTTTTAAAAACTCGAGCCCAATTTTAGCACGCACATCCTCATAAGTCTCCTTAGGCAAAGGCGTGTCACCTGCCGGGGTGAGATCCAAAACAAGACATTCAGGGTCTTTCACAAACGCAGCAACCGAAGCCAGAGTGGTGCCGTCTTCCAACCAACCATTCAGATTGAAAGGGATTTGAGCGCGCTGGATTGCGTTTGTGTATTCTACCGGAAGCTCCACATCCAAAGAACCTTTCTTTTCTTGTGGCATACGCTCGCGCAGCTCACTTAGCATTAACGGATTGCTACCCTCACGCGTCCAGATTCTTGCGGCTGAACTACCCCACCAGTAAATCAGGGCACCAATCACAACCAATGCCGGGATCGGCACCAAGCGGTTCACTGTACTCACATATCTCATGGCAGTTGTCCAAAAGACCCACGCCCCAATCGCTATCGCAGGCCCAAAGTCCAACAGATACCTCGAGGATAAGAACGGAAACCTTAAATAAAACCAAAATAACATTAACCCAGACAAAAGCGACCATAACCCTAAAACCACACCTGGCTCGGTTAATGTGCGACGCCGGCGCACAATGAACCAGGCCGTAGCCCCAACCCAGACTACCGTCGTCGTCAAGAACTCGTTCACACCGAAAGTGGTAAAATAAATTTCGCGCCATCGAAGAGTGGGCGATTGACCAGGAAAGAGATTCGGCTCGTAACCCGACAGCGCCGGGATTCCAAACGGTTTTGCAAAAAACAATGCACTTATCAACTCGCGTGCAGCCGAACCTATCGGCTCATCTTGATAGGGATGGTCGAACCGCGACACATACCGCATCGCAGCCATACTATTCAGGTTCAATGAATGCCCAAACTCAAGGGGCGCATCAAACCGATAATAATTTAACCACAGCAACAGACCAGTTAGACCTACGTAGATTATTACCCCGGCCAGTATCACCCACCGATTTAGGCGTTTTAGCCTCGCAATTATAGTGGTTAAACCAAAAGCAACTAACCCATGCGCTCCAAATGTTGGGCGAATGAACAGCATCAAACCACTGCCAGCACAAACGCCTATGTAACCCCAGTCCAATTTAGTGAGTAGACCTGTAACTGCAACGCGGTTGATTTGTTGGTCAGCCACTGCTATCAATCGCGCAATTCCAAAAGCAAGTGCCAGTGCACCTATGTACCCGTATGCAACCATCTCCTCATACATTAAAAACGTGAACTACATAAAGCGATGAACGGCGGGAAAAGGATGGGACAGAGTAGCCCCAAGTAAACCAATCCAGGGTCGAACTGACCGCTTCGTTGAGTGTTTACAATCCAATATGTGACCAAAACCAACGCCACAATGAAACAGATTCGGTCGGGAAACGGCCCTAGTCCTAACAACCGCACCGGCGCCTCGAATAGTAACTGCCATACCGGTACAGCCAGCCCAAATACTTGTTGTACCTTGCCATTGTGCCATGCCAGGTCCCATCCCAAACCACGTGGACTCGTGCTAAGGGCCAATTGTCCTTTCAAAAACGACTCTACTTGCCAACGCAACGGTAAATGCTCACTGTATAACCCACCAACCGGCTTCCATAATCCGCTGTACAGAGGCAGGCCCAGTCCAATGACAAGCGCGACAAAAGACGCCAATGCTTTCTTTTTTGCCAGCTCATTCATACTTTAGCACCGGCCATTGAAAATTCCACATGCTCAACCAATATGGTTGACCTACGATGGCCAGCGATAATAACCAGTAAGCGGTCCGATCCATGCCTTCTTTTGGTAGGCGTGCGCCATTACTACTATTTTGGGGCTCCTGATTCTTTGGAGTTTCTTTTGTAGCTGTGGCAGTGATTGGCGAAATGACCGTTTTCATAAGCAGCTTAGTTTCGTCGGAAACGAGAGGACATACAGCGCAAACGCATCCGTCGAACTTCGTAGCTTCAGCATAGGTAAGAATAAAACGACCAGATTTGTCAACTTTTCAAGAAGTGGAAAAACACGCTGGCTTAAGTTGGTGTTTCTTATAGACATGGGCTTGGTATTCGGCCAGACGCACGATGCTCAGCCTGACATGCCGTAAACCCTATAAACACGCTTACTGGTACCCTTCTGACCTGGCTCATTGCCTTGCCACACGCCTTCTGTCATGCCATTGGTACAACAAATACACCACGGGCGGTATGGTTAAGCCAGCCACCGCCTGGCTGGGAACCGCTGTGCACAGCATGTTCGGAACCCCGATGCCTCAACTGTTCGAGATCCGCGTGGTTGAGACGACAAAGAGAATCGTGGCACGCCGAGATTCTCCTGGCCGAGATTGACTCCGCCGAGTTGATCGCCCAAGGCAATCCCCTGTGAATCCCCCTGGGCGTTCTCATGCTCAGCCTCTTTCGGCCTCATTTTCCTCATCGCCTATTTCTTCGCCAAGTAGGGGTCTCTCATTGTCCATAGCTGGAGCAACGCACAAATTGTTAGAATCAAAGAAGGCGGGACGGCATACTGAGAACTTATGGCAGCGGTGCTGCCGGCCGCTGAGCAACACAAAGGTGGGTTGAAGAGATGAACATGCAAAAGACCGTGACCTAGCCGTCCAACAACGGCATGCAGTGGACAGCACTGCCCGGTGTTGCTGATGCCGGGCGTTAGGCTTTACGCCCACGTCACGGGCAAAACAAACAAAAACAACAGCAATGAAAAAATTAACGTTCGCACCACTGGTGTCAGTAGTCATGCTTTCACTCTCCTCGCAGATGGCCTGCGCTCAAGCGCAGGAGAGTGGCTTCAGGGTGTTCGTTGGCTCCAAGCCTATGAAGCTTAATGATCGCCGATTTTCCCACGATACACACCCGGACGATTGGTTCCTTACAAACGCTGGTGTCCCAGGTTCGGCCGGGACAACAGAGGTAGGAGGCATGCCCTATTTTGCCGCATTTGGGTTTGGGTATCAGGTTCATCTTTCCGATTCGTTTTTCCTCGGTCTTAACTTGGGTGGTTTGGCAGATCGCGAACGCGACCGGCATTAGAACGCCAACGACATGCGGCCTGCTGCCTGCGGTTCGTTCGTTTATTCAGAGGCTCGGTAGGGATTATTGGCTGCAGCCGGCTTGTCATATTACATTAAGTGATTTTACGTGGGGGCTGAGACTCAGCTTGCAGGTGTGCTTGTTGGGAGCGGCTGGCACCGATGAGGCAAAGACGAGAGCTAGCGCAGGAATATCGAGTTGTTACCCTCGGCGGGCCCCAAGGTTGGCTAGTCGGTCACTAAAGAATTCAGCGTCGAGGGCACAGTCCAATTCGGGCGCTTAGTGACTTTCGGTGTCCAGGAAGTGTTGAAGTACTGACGCCTAACAAAATCACTAGACCGAACCCGGGCGGGGCATGTCAGTTTCCAATTCGGACGACACAGACCGCCGCGTCGGTCAGTTCTGTCGTTAGAATATGTTAGAACATGAAACGTGTGTTCCTTTCATTTTTAGTTGTCGTCACTACTGTGGCGTCCACGTTACACTAATGTGGCACGGATAGCGCCTGCAGAATTTCCATTGCAGGGGTCGGAACAGTCCAGCTGGAGGTAGAGCAGCCCACGCACAAAAACGAAGTTCGGATTCGGGTGCGTGACTAAGCTGTACCGAACTGGCAGAAGGAGACTCTCTCATGTGGCATTTGCTCTGTGGGCGGAGTTGGAAGAGAAGGAAAGATGCTGGCCGTCGCACTCAGGCAGGTATTGCCAACCTCAGCCGAGTACTTAAGGTCACCCCCCGACCAACTCGAGTTTAAGCCCGGAAACATTGTCAGCTGCTCTAAAAGAGCGACGGTCTGCGCCTGCCTATTTCTATTTGTTTTGCGTTTTATTACCACTGGTTCATCATGTTCTAACAAATCGGTGAAGGCGTTGAACCAGATCGCCTCAGCCAAGAGGCGGGCGAAGGTCGAAAAGATATCTGCACAGGTGGGCCAAGTGCTGCAGAAATACAAGATGGGCAAGTTTGGGAACAGGCCGGTGGAGGATGGCCGACTGGTGTGGGGGCTGGACGATGAAGCTATCCAAACCGAGGCGCTGTTTGATGGTTGCTACGTGGTGTACACTGACTTGCCAGCCGAGCGGATGAGCAAGGAAGAAGCGGTTGCTTCCTACAGAAAGCTTAGCCTAGTTGAAGAGGCTTTTCGGAACTTGAAGACTGTTTGGCTGCAAGTGCGGCCCGTGTATCACAAGACCGATGATCGGATACGGACCCACGTGTTCATATGCATGTTAGCGTACTATTTGCAGTGGCACATGCAACGGCGGCTGGTGCCGTTGTTTGAGAGCGATGGACGTGGCAAAGGGCGCAAGTGGAGCTTTAGCTCGGTGATGGCGAGTTTGAGGCAGATCACGATCAATCCTGTGCGGATGGGCAAAGTGCAGTTTGAACAGTTGACGGTGCCCACAGTCGATCAGCAGAAGCTTTTGGACCTAATTTGGTGTGAAGCTCTGAGCGATGTAGCCATTTTAGTGAAATCCAAAACTGCCGTAACATGCTGTGGTCAGGCACTTGCTTTGAAATTGAAAATGGAATGGGGTAATTGGTGAGGTTAGCGGGGTTTGTTTGCAAACCGGTGCTTGGAAGACGCGGGCAAGTTATGTGCGAACTAATCCAACTGGCTTGGTTGAGTCGACTCATTTCAATGGATAGGCGGAGGTACGATGGGAAGGCTTATGAATTGTGATTAAAAGTAAAAAGGGGTAAATCGTCGATTCCCTAGCTGTGAGCATTGCAAACCTGGCAAAGAACTGGTATCAGGGTCTAAATGAAGGTTCCTTACATAGATTTGCAGCGGCAGGCTGCTCAGTTGCGCGCTGAGTTGCTGGAGGAATTAGCGAAGGTCGTAGATGAGTGTACGTTTGTGTTGGGGCCCCATGTGTCCGCGTTCGAGGAAGAATTTGCGAAGTATTTAGGTGTAAAACACTGCGTGGCGGTCAATAGTGGCACCTCTGCTTTACATTTGGCGTTGCGCGTGTTGGACATCGGTCCAGGGGATGAAGTGATTACTACTCCATTTACCTTTGTGGCAACTGCGTGGGCCATAGCGTACGTTGGGGCAAAACCAATTTTTGTGGATGTAGATCCGACCACTTTCAATATTGATCCTGCCGCTGTAGAACGGGCAATCACTCCACGTACCCGGGCGATAATCGTTGTTCATCTTTTTGGTCTCCCTTGCGACATGGATGCGCTAGTGAAGATTTGTGATCGTTATGGGCTTGTTTTGGTGGAGGACGCTGCTCAGGCACACGGGGCGCGATACGGTGGCCGAATGATAGGTACGTTTGGGCGGGTGGCTTGTTTCAGTTTTTATCCTACGAAAAACCTGGGTGCGATTGGTGAGGGTGGTGCTTTGGTGACAGATGAGCCTAATATTGCAGTTCGCGCTCGCTCGCTGCGCGATCATGGTTCTGATCGAAAATACCATCATGTTGAGGTTGGCTACAATTACAGGATGGAGGGCATTCAAGGTGCCATACTCAAAGTGAAACTGAAATATTTGGATCAGTGGAATGCTGAACGCGCGCGCTTGGCACGACTTTACATTGATTTGCTTTCAGATACACCATTAACTTTGCCTAGGCAAAACCCAGGTTGTATCCACGTATGGCATCTATTTACAGTGAGATGTAACAGACGCGACGAGTTAAAGCGTTACCTTGAAGAGCATGGTGTCGGGACTGCAATTCATTATCCTATCCCTCTGCATCTCCAACCAGCATTTGCACATTTAGGGTACAAACCGGGTGATTTACCTGTTGCTGAACAATTGAGTAGGGAATGTTTAAGTTTGCCTTTATACCCAGGCCTAACCGAGGAAGAAGTTAAATTCGTTGCAGATACGATTCGGAAGTTTTATGCGCGCACCAGATGATTTTCTTCCCAGATAGTGGTCTTGCCGCTGGATAAATCATCACTTAAAGTTTCGTTGTGGCCAAAGCGCAATTTGTACACTTACATGTTCACACAGAGTACTCGTTGTTGGATGGGGCATGCCGGTTAGATCGGCTAATAGAGAAAGCCCGTGCCCTCAACTTCAATGCTTTGGCCATTACTGACCACGGTGTGTTGTACGGGGTGATTGATTTTTACAAGGCGGCCAAAGCAGCGGGCATTAAACCTATAATTGGATGTGAAGTTTACCTAGCCCCAGGCAGCCGGTTTGACAAGAAAACTCAGGCGGGCGGCAAAGACGTTTACACACATCTTGTTCTTTTGGCGGCGAATAACACCGGATATAAAAACCTGGTTAAACTTGTTACAGCGGCCCATCTGGAAGGGTACTATTACAAGCCGCGGGTAGACAAAGAGTTGCTCGAAGAGTACAGGGAGGGGTTGATTGTCCTTTCGGCGTGCTTGGCGGGGGAAATTCCTGATTTGATCCTAAAGGGCCAGGTAGATGCTGCAAAGGAGCGGATCGCCTGGTACTGTGATGTGTTTGGACATGAGAACTTTTATTTGGAACTCCAGGATCATGACGAGGAAGAACAGCGCGTAGTCAATAGATACCTAATTCAGTTGGCGAAGGAGTTTGGCGTAAAGTTGGTAGCAACCAACGATGTCCATTACGTTGAAAAGGAGCATTCGTTTGCACATGATTGCCTAGTTTGCATTGGTACCCAGACGACTTTAGAAGATCCAAATCGCCTTAGCCTGCGATATAAACCAGGCCAATATCATTTGCGGTCGGCTGAGGAGATGTGGGAGCTTTTCAAAGAAGTTCCTGATGCCCTGAAAAATACATTGGAGGTAGCAGAGAAATGCAACGTTGAATTCGAGTTTGGTAAACTCAAATACCCAGCTTTTCATCCACCAGCTCCTTATACCCCGTCTGAGTATCTTCGAGTGCTCGTAGCTGAGGGATTGTATAAACGCTACACTTTGCGGGTCCGTGTGGAAGGCACAAAGTTAATACCAGAGTCGATCGAAGATCCGACTAAATTGCCAACGTGGAAAGAGCCGACCGAAGTTGCTGAGCGCATTTGGGGTTTGTCACCGTCCCAAAGGATCGAAGAGGCCTCCGTACAGAAGGCAGTCGAACAAGTGATGGAGCGTCTTAACCATGAGTTGGATATAATTGAGAAAACGGGGTTCGTAAGTTACTTCCTTGTAATAGCGGACGTTGTCCGAGCTGCTCGGAGTCGGTCGATTGGATGCAGTGCTCGGGGGTCAGCTGCAGGGTCTTTAGTAACTTATTTGCTGGAGATCTCACGGGTTGATCCGATCAGGTACAATTTGCTTTTTGAACGGTTTTTGAATCCAGAGCGCGTTTCTCCACCTGATATTGATATCGATTTTGACGACGATCGCCGGGGTGAGGTAATCGAATACGTACGCCAAAAGTATGGGCGTGAATGCGTGGCTCAGATTATTACCTTTGGTACTTTGGGACCTAAAGCGGTAGTACGCGACCTTGGCCGGGTCATGAATTTCACATATGCAGAGGCAGATCGATTAGCAAAACTAATACCTGCCGATCCCTCTATGACCCTTGCTAGGGCATTGGAAGAAGTACCAGAGTTACGAGAAGCTTATGAGAAGGATGAAAGGGTCCACCGATTAATCGACACCGCCTTCATTCTTGAAAACATGGTGCGGAACGCATCCGTACACGCCGCTGGCGTTGTGATTGCTGATGAGCCTTTAGTAAACCTCATACCCCTTAAAATGGATGAGGATGGGACAGTGGTAACCCAATACGCTATGGGGCCGATAGCGGACTTAGGGTTATTGAAAATGGATTTCTTAGGTCTTAAAACGCTCTCTATCATAAGGGACACTTGTCGCTTGGTACGTGCCACTCGGGGGATTGAGATCAATATCGATGAGATTCCACTGGACGATCCGGAAACGTATGCATTGTTAAACAGGGGTGATACACTGGGTGTGTTCCAGCTTGAATCCGCGGGAATGCGCGATCTGTGTCGAAAATTCAAAGTTGGGTCGATAGAGCATATTATTGCGTTGATAGCTTTGTATCGGCCGGGGCCAATGGAATTGATTCCGGATTTCATTCGTCGGCGTCACGGTGAGGTCCCGATTATTTACGAACACCAGCTTTTAGAGTCAATTTGTGCAGAGACCTATGGCGTGCTTGTTTACCAGGAACAAGTTATGCAGGCTGCCCAGGTATTGGCAGGTTACACTCTCGGTCAAGCGGATTTGCTCCGACGTGCCATGGGCAAAAAATTACCTACTGAAATGGCTAAGCAACGCGAGGTTTTCATCCAAGGTTGCGCGCGCGTAAATAACATTGCCCGTGACCAAGCAGAACGCATTTTCGACCTTCTCGAAAAGTTTGCTGGATACGGTTTTAACAAGTCTCATGCTGCAGCCTATGCAATTGTGGCGTATCAAACTGCATGGTTAAAGGCGCATTACCCCGTTGAGTTTTTCTCCGCACTCATGACTGGCGATATTAACAATCTCGAGAAAGTTGCTGAGTATATTGCGGAGTTTCAAGCGAAGGGATTTGAAGTGCTCCCGCCGGATGTAAATGATAGTGGAATGTATTTTACCCCTGTATGGAGGGACCCAAAAAGGAAGGAGAAGGGGCCAGATGCGATTAGGTTTGGCCTCGCGGCAATTAAAAATGTCGGCGAAGCTGCTGTCCAAGAAATCATTCGTGCCCGCGAGGAAGGTGGTAAATTTAGGTCGTTGCTTGATCTATGTGAACGCGTCGACACGCGAGTAGTAAATCGAAAGGTCTTAGAAGCGCTTATCAAAAGTGGGGCTTGCGATTGTTTTAACCAACCGAGGGCAGTGTTAATGGACCAATTGGATTTTGCCTTAACTCGGGCTGCACGTTCAGCGGCCGACAGGCAAGCTGGGCAAATCTCGCTTTTCGGAATAGGAAGCCCGCTGGAAATTGAACACCCACCTATTATTCACGAAGGCAAGGAATGGCCACTTACTGAACGGCTCGCCTATGAAAAAGAGCTTTTGGGATTATACATTACGGGTCACCCGCTCCTGCCTTACAAAAACCTAATCAAATTATATGCCACCGCAACGATTAAAGAATTGCCCCATCAGAAAGATCGGCAAATGGTCAGGGTTGCAGGTGTTATCTCGGCATTCGAAGTGAACATTTCCAAAAAGAATAACCGGAGGTTTGGTATTTTGACTCTTGAGGATTTGGAAGGAACAGTGGAGGTATTTACTCCTGCTGATCTATTAGATGAGCTCGTTACCACTTTAAAAGTTGGGCGGCCAGTGATGGTAACTGCGGAAGTAGGAAACCGAGGGGAGACAGCTAGGCTATTTGCGGTGGGTGTACTTCCATTGGAAGAAGTGCCAGAATCTTACACAAAGGCAATTTACATTGTGATCCCGCTAGAAGGGTTACAACCAGATTTCATAAGTGCATTGCGGGAATTGGTGGTGGCACACCCAGGCCAATGCCCTTGGTATCTCGTGTTTAAAGGAGCAGAAGACGATGTGATTGTAATAAAACCAGATCAAGACTTTTCAGTACGACCCACCCCAGAGTTTATAGATGCGCTATTTCGCTTAGTAGGTGAGAACGGAGTAAGAGTGAAAGTCGCACTTCCAGACAAAACGTCTAGTCGTAAAAGCAACCGGTCGAAATAACAGTGTAAGCTTGAGTGGCAAATTGCACCTACAATTCCATGGGTAAAGTCCTTGGTGGTGGAGCTTTCTTAAACCCGGGTTGTCGCAGATAGATCGGCGTCAGGTTAGACGGGTCAATGACAGGGGCACTCTTCAGTGTTGCGTAAGCAAGGTAGGCTAGTGAGGGATAAACGTTAACACCGTCGGCAATCCAGTTTTGCGAGTCAGGACCTACCACAATTGTGCCCTGGGTAAGTTTGCCAATCATCGCAGCAGGAACGATGTGCAATGCCTCTGTCTCAGACCAGCCGTTGTCGGTGATTTTAAATTTGGCTAAGTAGAGTTCGTTTTGCTGGGCATCAATTATTACTGATGCGTCTCCGCGAATGCCCTGTGCCGCGGCATTGGCTATGATAGCTTCATAACTTGGAATTTGGAAGAACCTTATTTCGCGAGGTCCAAAGGCGATTTTCCAGCCTTGGGCGATTGCGATTGCTACGCGGATTCCTGTGTAAGAACCCGGGCCCGATCCTATCACTATCCCCCCAACGTTTTCCGGTTTGATTCCAGCCATGGCAATGGCAGAATCAATTAGCCGGAAGGGGACCAAAGGAGTTGACGGTCCGTCAAAAACTTCAATCGCTCCAGGAAGAGGCAGCTGGAAACCAGAACCTGGAGCCTGTAAGTTGTTTACAGGATAAACACACACGCCTTTCCTGGGAGATGAGAAATCAATAGCTAGGATCCACATACTCGATTTGTCTTGCCGACCCATTCAAGTTGGTCAACTTCACTGGTACGAGTAAGAAACCTTTTTGGGTTAAATCGCGGAGGTTTTGGGTAAAGTCACCGAAAACCCTGTCAGCCCATTCGACGACGGTCAGACCATTGGTTGGCGGCAAATATTCATATATGCCCGCGCTTATAAGGTCTTGAGGAGATTCAATGCGGTAAAGATCTATATGGTATAGAGGCATTACCCCGTCAAGATACCAATTTACAATTACAAAAGAGGGGGAGGTAACACGGGTTTTTACTCCAAGGGCATCAGCGATGCCTTTTACGAAAGTGGTTTTACCGGTTCCTAACTCTCCCCATAGTCCAATTACTGTTCGGGGACGCAATGATGTGGTAATGCGGTAGGCAAGCGCCTTCGTTTCTTCCTCGCTATGCGAAATGAATGTAACCGTCGATTGAGAGCGGTTTTCGTCCATACCTATCACGTATTGTCACTGATCTTTCAGGAATTATCTTTCCTATGCATGATAATCGTGTTTCTGGGAATTTGGTTTTCCATGCGTCAAGTAATTGCACGGCTATTTTCGCTGGTACAGTGAAAAGTAATTCGTAGTCTTCACCTTCAGACAGTGCCACGGCTAATGGAGTGTTAGGCATGATTCCACAAGTTTCCTCTTGCGGTGTGGGTGCATTAGTTTGTAAGGCTCTCGAGGAGGCCCTTTCCCGAGCCGCTTTACTTATTGGGATGGCATCTGAAAGTAGTTCAGCACCTACGCCGCTAGCCCCAAGAATCCGCTTCAGATCGGTGGCCAACCCGTCACTTAGATCAATCATCGCATGAATATGGAAGTTTTCTACTAGCCACCGTGCTTCTTTTACTCGCGGTTCAAATTCTAAGTGTTTCCCTAAAATGGATCCTCCGAGTTCGCCCGTGACGAAAATTGCATCGCCTGGCTTTGCCGTAGACCTTAGGATACATCGTGCGGGTTCCACCCAGCCAAGGATTGATACTGTAATCACGATGGGGCCTGGGCTTTGCGATGTTTCGCCACCTGCTATGGCCACGTCATATTTGCGTGCCAGGTCGCATAGACCGTCGTAAACCGATATGACATACTGGGGGTTGAACCCAGCAGGGAGTGCAATAGCAATTAAAGCAGCGGTGGGTATACCACCCATTGCCGCAATATCACTGAGACATCGGGCAAGGGCTTTCCGACCAACCTTGTATGGATCGGTTGCAGGTAAGAAATGTATCCCTTCCACAACACTGTCTGTTTTAAACAATAAGTAGCACCCCTTGTCGGGTGCGCGGAGAACCGCGCAATCGTCCCCAGGTCCCACTATTACTCCCTCGTTTGTAGGTAGACGTTCCTTAAGGGTTTGAATTAGCTCAAGTTCGTTCATTACCCTGTTTTAGTAAGGTTTACTGCGATAAAGTTTGCGAGGTTGAACATACTGTGCGCAACTATGGATGCCAGGATGTTGCTTGTTAACTCGTATGCAAGGGTTAAGCTTACCGCGAGAACAAACAACGGCAGGAAAGTCTCAATTGGATTAAAATGGATCAAGGTGAAAATGGCTGAGGAGATCACTGTTCCCCATAGGATCCCTACACGCTCCCGAAGAGTAGGATAAACCATCCCTCGGAAAAACAATTCTTCGCCTAGGGGTGCAAGTACAGTGGCAAAAAATCCTAGGTATGCTTTCTCCCAAAAGCCGTCGGTTTGCCGAATAATTTGCACTACTTCCTGCTCAGGCACCTCTATTGAAAACCGCGTCGTAAGGACAACGTACATGGTCTGGAATGCAAGTGCTAACAAACCAAATAGCGCACCATAAGCAACAATTTTGATGGGTTTTCCGTTTTTAAAGCCGTACGCTTCCCAGAATCGAGTTTGGTGTTGATGGGAAGCCCATATCGCAAGGCCAATCATTGCAGCTTGGAAGCATATCGAGCCGATGACAATTTTGGGGAAAGCAGTTTGTGTTCCTTTCATGGTTGGCTCGTGCAACAAAGAAGCGCTGGAGTCTAAGGTAATTGTAACAAGTGTGAGTCCAAGCAAAAACAAACTCCAGATTGGGTGCCTCAGAAGTAAGTCTTTTGCAAACAAGATGATCATTGCCCCGCAGGCGCTGAGCATCACGATTATATTTGATAACAACGGCAGGGAAATAATTTGCCTGAAATCTGTGCCAGCCTCGTATATTCTGGTCATTGCGTTTCCGAGGTGCACGCTGAGAAATAAAATTAGGCCCACCCGCAAAACGGCTTCTCCTTTCCAATTTTGATTCCGCAGCACGCCTTAAATTTAACCACTTAGCAGTGGGCGATCGATCATTTTTTGTCACCAGACACCGACAGACACTAGTTGTGTCTGCCTTCATCACTGGCGCGTTTTTTGGGGGTAGCACGGTCACTTCGAGCCCGCCGTGACCGAGAGCATTCGATCAATTGGCACTCTCGCTTGTGTTATTAGCTCACGTGACAACTCAATCCTGGGTTGAAGTGTTTGCATACACTTCAATAGTTTTTCAAGCGTATTCATTCTCATGTACTTGCACTCAGCGCAGCGGCACGGGTCCGTAGGTGCGTGCGTTGCATCGAAAACAGGAGGGGTGATAAAGATTTTGTCGGGGCATTCTTTTTTTAGCCGGTGCAAGATCCCAGAGTCAGTAACTACGATAAATTCGCGGGCTGAAGATTGTTTGCAATAGGCTATCATTTTTTCGGTTGAACAAACTACGTCGGCAAGAGCACGAACCTCACGTACGGCTTCAGGATGAACAACAATTTTTGCCTCTGGATGTTTTCTCTTTAGCTTTAGAATTTCCTCACTGCGGAATTGCACATGGAGGTAACAGTTACCGGGCCAAAGCGTCATCTTGCGTCCTGTGCGTTCCATGACCCATTGCCCTAAATTTTCATCGGGAACAAATAAAATGTCTCTGTCGGTGGGTGCACTAGAAACAATCAATTCGGCATTCCCACTTGTGCATATTATATCGCTGATGGCTTTGACTTCAGCACTGCAGTTAATATAGGCGATTGTATAGAAGTTGGGATTGGACTTTTGAAGTTCGGCGAGTTTTTCTGCTGGACAACTTTCTTCTAAGCTGCACCCTGCATCTTTGTCTGGAAGTAGCACCAGGCGGTCAGGATTTAGTATTTTGGCCGTTTCTGCCATAAAACGGACCCCGCAAAACACGATAACATCGGCTGCTGTCTGGCTCGCAGCTTGTGCCAGTTTAAGGGAGTCGCCTACAAAATCGGCTAAGTCTTGGATCTCGGGAGCTTGATAGTTATGAGCTAAAATCACCGCCCGGAGCTTTTCTTTAAGTTGAAGTATTTCGTTCACTAGCTCGTTTTGCATGCCTAGGTTCCTATTTGCGAATGACTGTGCCATTTCTGATAAATTAGTAGGAACCTAGCTTAGGGTCAAAAAGACTATCTGTTTCTCTGAAAGCGGGTCGAGCGATAGTCAGAGTATTTTTTGCAAACGCTCAAAGCGAAGGATCCCGGTGTGAGCCCATAAAATAAATTTAGGCGTCCACCATCACGCGCGCTATGTTAATTCTATTGAAGCCGCCAGGAAAAATGAGTTTATGCCTTTACCCCAAATTGGACTCATTGCTTAAGGTGTTAAATTCACCCCTCCGCTCGGTGAACCGTCGAATGGGGCTGTCGTTCCCATAAGGTGTAATTTAGTTACACAGTCGGCCGCCCGATTAGAGCCTTAGAATGGGATGAATTGGTATGGGAGTTTAGATTGCTGAGTTATAAACTTTTACCGCTTCTATAAATGCATCGAGGTTTTCGAGGGGGGCTTGGGGTGGGATATCACACCCCGAGGAGGGAACGAAGTTTGGATATTTCTGGGTTTCTTTTAAGAGTAAGGTAGTCTTTGCAAAGACTTCTTCTGGCTTTCCTTGCACAAATATAGCGCTTGGATCTAGGTTGCCACACACGGGTTTGCTTGACGGAAGTGCGTCGAGGGCGGCATGAATGTCCATCGTGGAGCCAAAATGGAATGCAGACACGGCTGCTTTGGATTTTGTTTCAATATGAATAGGTTTTGCTCCGCAATTGTGGAGGATGATGCCAAAATCGTCATCGGAATCCACGAAGTTGGCCACTCGGTTGATCCATTTAATTGAGAACTGTTCCATCATATCCGGCGATAAAAGCCCCGCGGCAGGTTCAGCCATGATCACACCATCTGCACCTACTGATCGGAATGCTGAAACATAGGATTTAAGGAACTCGGTACACTTTTCCAACACTATATTTACCGTGTCAGGCTCGGTCATTGCCATCATGCAGGCCTCGCTTAAACCTATTAGCCGACTGGCTAATGTAAACGGCCCTACGCATCCTCCAAGCACCACGGTGCCGGGCAAGGACTTTCTGAGCAGTTCTGCGGTCCTTAGATACACGATGGTTCGGCCTGCCCCAGGCCTGGGCACTGCTAATTTCTGGGCGTCTGCCACGGAAAAGATAATTGGAGAAGTTACAGTTGGTACTTCATAATCCGGCAGCTCCACGGGGGCTCCAAACGCCTCAGCTTCAACACTTAAATCCATCCCTGTTTGGACTACGGGTGTCTGAAGTCGCTTTTGGAGGGCAATGATGACTTTTGTTTGGATTTCAGCGTCACATACCACTTGCTTTATTGTGTGCCTAGTTAAGTGGATTCCAGGATAAACGGCTATCAACATCGGAACCCGCCTACGTGATCCATATACCAATTTCTTGAAGTTGTTCATAACGCGCACAAATGGTATTTTTTTCCATGTCTTAAAATCAAGAAGCGAGGGTTCTCTTAACATATTTCGAGACATAATGGCCACTGCATAATCAAAAGCGAGGCAAAATATTCAAACTCTGCGGAGGTTCAATCATGTGTGTGTCATCTCAAAGACGTCCCGGATATAACTGGTGCTGTGGTGTTTTAAGTGTTGTTTCTTCTGGTGGAAAGAAGTGCACTAGCAAATCAAAAGTCGGTACGTTTGGACCCGTGGTCAGCGCGTGGCAGGAGGAGTATGTTTTAAAGCCGATTTTTGTAATGTCTGAAGGGAACCTGGTATAAAGTGCGGGAAACCTGAGTCAGTGGTAGCGTTGTATCCCCACTTTTGCACAGAGTTGCACAGGGAGAAATTCTGGACGGTGTATTGGGTGGCACTTGGGCGGTATTGGGTCTTGTAAACGCGTTTAAGTTACTGAGATTAATAGGACAGGCCCAGCCAAAGATCAGTGGATTTGATTCGCCGGCAAACGGTAAAATAGATTTCTGTTGTAAATTTTCAGCCGTCCATGGTCTATTACTCATCAAAGGATGACTTATTTAGAGGGGACAATTTTAGATGTTGTGTGTATTCTAGTAGGCACTGCGATCAGTTTTGTTCCATTTTGTAGGCGCCTTTTGGCTTTGAGTGGCTTTGCCCAACTTGCATTGGGAGCAGGTTGTATAGTAGCAGGACTGTGGTGGGCCTGGTTTAAATCCGGGACGAGTTTTTTGGAGACGGCGGTTAATTTTTTGGTGGTCCTCGGGAGTTTAGTTATTGGACGGATCCTGGGACGTTTAGTGGGGATTCAGCGACTTTCTAATCGATTAGGTGCAAGTGCTAGGCGTTGGTTTGAAAGTGTGCCCCAAGACACTGTACGAAGAAGGTCAGTGGGATTTAAGACAGCAATAATTGTGTTTTGTGTTTCTCCCATGGCTGTTTTTGGTCCGGTAGCCGAGGGGGCGTGTGAGTGGAAACTCCCAATGATATTCAAATCTATAATGGACGGATTTGCAGCGTTAGGGTTCGGGGTTACGTATGGATGGGTTATTGCACTAGTATGTTTTGCCCTTTTTCCATGGCAAGGCACAATTGCGCTTTTGTCGTATGAGCTTGCTCTTTCGCTGGAGAGTACCGCAGTAATCCAAGTCTTCAACGTAACTTGCGGTTTGCTCCTGTGTTTTAGTGGTGTGGTAGTTCTAGGTATTCGGCGGGTTGAGCTTGCAAACTATCTTCCAGCATTAGTGATAGCCCCCCTCGCGCGGTTGCTTATCGGATGAAAAACACTCGCTTCACATTATACAGTGTTTAAGCGGGATGATTTCAGCTGCGAACTGGTTATTTTCGAATCTTACTAATGCTACTGATCGGTCAGCCTCGTATTTAGGTCGACCTGCGTACCCCGGGTTAACAAACAGGATGTTATTTACAAAATCTACAAATGGCTTATGGGAATGGCCGAAGAACATTGCATGAGGCTTAAACTCCTCAATTAAACATTGGGTCTCGGGGTCAAGCACTAAAGGACTTACTTCATGCTTGATAAGGAACCGAAGGCCTTCAATCTCTGCCTTTTGAGTCGTTGGTAGTTGCAAATACGCACTGTCAGCATTACCTCTTACAGCTGTGACTGGAGCAATTGTTTCCAATGCTAGTAGTACATCCGGTGTCCCCACGTCACCACAATGGAAAATGTGTCTCACGCCCGCAAATATATAGCGCAAACGCTCATCGAAATAACCATGCGTGTCAGATATCACCCCGAATAGCATATTCCTCATTTCGACACTTTTTCCGGAGCTGGATCTGCCTCAGTTGGTTCTTCTGCAGCTTCTGTCTCAGGCTCGGTTTCGAGTGCTTCTACGAGCTTTGCTACTCCTACGAATAACCCTGTGAAGAGGCCACCGCTAAGGAGCGTGTTCTTAAAGAAAGTCCAGGTTTCTGGCCAACCGGCGGTGCCAATCGTCAAGGCCCAAAGCCAACCACGAAAGTCACGAGTATATTCTGGTGCGTTAAATGGGTTTAGAAGCCATACGAAGGTGTTAGAAACTACAAAAAACATGAGCCCTCCTAAAACACCACCCCCAACTAGTTGGAGGAAGGAGTGCCGCGGTTTAAACATTCGCCCAAGCAAAAATATTAGGAGAAAGGCGAGGTAGTTTAATGCTAAGTGATGGAGATTCCCTAGCGAGAAGGTGGTAAATCCGTATTTGTAATGGTACCACCAGCTCAAAAAGAGGTCGCTGCAGACCAATGCCGCCAAAGGTAGCAGCCAACTCTTGCCTTCCCGGAAGTATACCCCAGCGCAAAACAAAAGTGCATAAACCGCACTAAAATTCGGCGGTAATAGCCCGGGGATCCGGGAAACTATAAACACAAGCAAAAACAAAGTGCTCAGCCACCATTTGGGTTTCACAATTTAAATACTAACCCAGCTTTGCCTGAACACAAGGAATGATTCAAGGGCAACCAAGGCCCAGCGCTTATTTCGTGGAACAATTCAAACCACACCAGTCGTCAATGCTTTCTCAAGTGCGGTGATTATAGCAGCATAAAATTTAAATGCTCACATTTACAACAAAGAACGCTGGCATAAACTTAACCCAACTGGGAACGCCGGAGATAACTGACAGTTTTCCCCGCGGGGTCATAGCAATAAATTAAGCAAAGCCTCCGTAAATTATTTGGTAAGTCATTTTTGGCTACAGGGGGCTTTGTGGATACCACCTTGCCAGGGTCTTTTTGCTTAGGGCTGTTACTTTTTGGGGCTGCGACTGCTTAAATGAGTTACCACTTATAACCCCCAGGTCCCGGAGAAAATATGATGATGGTACTTTTTTCTATACTGAGTCCTTTTTTGGAATGATCTTCCTTCAAGGCAATCAGTTTGTCCCATTAGTGCGCAATCGTTTTTTAATTCTTTTCGCCTGCTGGCAACGGGTAACCTCGTCATTTTTCCGCCCGTTCTGTCAGCCTGTCACTCAAGATGGGCAGTTATAGCATCTAATTAGTATTTTTGCGCCTCCGGGTAGAAATCGTTTTTTGAGTAAGATTGGTAAGCGCGTTCGCATTCCTTTATGGGCTAACGCGGCCTCTGAGATGAATCCTTTCGCTAAGTCAGATGCCTCGCAACTTCCTTACTTTCCCATCACCTTAGGGAGCAACGTGATCAATCGTTGGATTGCTTCCGTATTTACGAATTTTATTTTAAGTTTGTCCCACACTGGGTTACACACGGCATCGTCGCGAGAAATTTTCTTCAGTTCTGCCCGGAAATGGGGACACGTTTCAGAACAAAAACTTGATTTGGGGGATGATTCAAGCAGCGAAAATCGAGGGCCTAATTAGGTGGGGCAAATGGGACGCATTCGAGCTTCAGTCTTGGGAAAAGTAAAAGTTTGGTAATGGTGTTTCCAGTTTTAAGGTGCAGTCCATGACACTTGCGTCCGGATAGGCGCGAGAAGTGGGGTAAATTGGAAGTGGCTTCAGGAGGGGCAATACTGGTGCGTGTGTTATGAGAGTATGCTGACGCGGTTATTGCGTGATATATTATTTTTTAAGTGAATGGTTGGTATGTCGCAACTCGTACACAAATTAGAAAAATTACGAAGTTTAATTCAGGAGTTTGGGTCCTGTGTGGTGGCCTATTCTGGGGGTGTGGATTCCACTTTCCTTGCGTACATTGCATCGCAAGTGGTAGGCGACCGGATGGTTTGTGTGCTTGTGGATTCCCCTTTAGTTCCGCGGAAGGAGGTCAATTTTGCTGTGCGAATAGCTTCCCAAATGGGATTGCCGCTCCGGATAATACAGGTAAATGAGCTTAAGGAGCCACAAATTAGCCGAAATAGTTTTGATCGTTGTTATTTTTGTAAGTTCAAGCGGTATTCATTGCTACGTGAGTTTGCGATGACCAACGGGTTTTCAGTTTTGCTTGATGGATCCACAGCTTCGGATGCTATTGACTATCGGCCCGGCTGGCTCGCTATCCAGGAAATAGGTGTTAAGACCCCTCTCAAAGATGTGGGTTTTTACAAGGATGAGATTCGTACAATTTCGCGCGAGCTTGGCTTGCCGACTGCAAATAAGCCGTCGTCCCCGTGTTTAGCCACACGCGTTCCTTACGGACAACTGCTAGATTTGAGAGACCTTGGGATGATTGAAAGCGCAGAAAATATCCTCCATGAGCTAGGGTACGAGGATGTGCGGGTTCGACATCATCTGTGTGAAGTTGAAACACCGTCCGGTGTAGGTTTGGAGTTGCGAGATAAAACAGGGGTACCAAAAAAAGAGCTTTATTTAGCACGGATCGAACTTAAGCCCAGTGATTTTGAACGGTTTTGGCGGGAAGGCCATGGCAACGTTGTAGTAGAGTTTTTGCGGAACGTCGGCTACACATGGGTCACACTTGACCTGGCCGGTTATCGGAAGGGAAGTTATGACCTTTAGCTGTTGTAGACGTGAGGATCGGGTAATCCTAGAGGATCTCGGACCGTAAATTGCAACTTTCCGAGGTGGCTGGGGTTTTAAATAATCGATTACATGCCCCAATTCGTATACAAAGCTAGACGTCGGACCGGCGAACTAATTGATGGGGTAATCGAAGCCCCTGACAGGGCTGGTGCTGTTGCACAGCTAGAGAGGTTAGGCCTTTTCCCAGTGTTTTTGGATGGTGGAAAAGCCACTCCTGAAAAGGAATCCGCCCCGCATCAAAAACGCTTGCATCGGATAGTCGAGTGGTTACCCCCGGTGGTGCGTGAATTCCTTTTCCGGCCGCGTAGGCCGCCACTACGTGAAATGGCAATGTTCACGCAGCAATTGGCAAATCTACTTAAGGCAGGAATGTCCATGTCCAGCGCTTTGAAAAGCATGACTACATTTAAAACCCGACACATATCTCAGGAGGTCAGCCGCCAGCTTTTACAAGATGTGATTGAAGGGCGGAGCCTATCCGATGCCATGGCTCGCCAAAAACACATTTTTTCAGACCTTTATGTCAATATGGTAAGGGCCGGGGAACAAAGCGGCGCGTTAGTAGACGTGCTTCGGCGCATGGCTGCTCACTTCGAACAATTTGCAGAATTGCAGGGTCGTTTCACTTCAGCTCTGATTTATCCAGCCCTGGTTGTCACTGTGGGAATTATAATTGTAACAGCGTTTTTGTTTTTTATCCTGCCCCAGTTTGTGCAAATGTTCCAGGAACTCGAGATAAACCTACCTTGGCCCACCCGCATGCTCATTAGTTTTACACATTTTGTCACGCATTATTGGTGGCTGATTTTGTTGGTGATTGTAACCCTAAGTGTGCTCGTTAGAAGGTACGCCACTTCGCCTCAAGGGCGACGAAAAATCGATGAGTTGAAGCTAAAGCTACCCGTAGTGGGCAGGATAATGCGACTTTACTTGTACGCTCAGTTTGCTCGGACGCTGGCAATCCTTTTGCAAAATGGGGTCCCCATGCTTACTGCCCTTCGAATTACGGAAGAAGTGGTTCCAAATTTGTTACTGAAAGAGGCGGTTGCAGCGACCCGAGATGCTGTTACCGATGGCAAAAGCCTAGCTCAACCACTAGCCCGAAGTGGTTTGTTCCCTGAAGTAATGGTGGACCTAGTGAAAATCGGAGAGGAGATAGGTAACGTGCCTGAGACCCTTAACAATATCGCCGAGACCATGGAAGGGGAATTACAGATCAGCTTGCGTGTCTTCATCAATATGATTGAACCAATCCTGATTATCGCGATGGCGGTGGTGGTTGTTTTCTTGCTGCTTAGCGTGCTGATGCCAATTTTCACCATCGTAACTCAAATCCGGGCGGGTGCTGGAATGCGATGATCCAAAGATACATACCAACCATTGTCTTTTCTAGAAAGGCTGCGTTCTCGTTGATCGAGATTATGATGGTGTTGGCTGTTATCAGCCTTGTTTTGGGGTTTGGGCTACCTGCTATTATACGGTGGAATATGGGCCAATCCTTTCAAAGTGTAATAAGTGATTTGGTGGACTTATGCAACACGGCCCGAACGCGTGCCATATTAAGATGTGAGCCAGTGGATCTAGTTTTTGAACCTGGACGGCGATTGGCTCTCATCGAAACTGACCAGGATGTAAAACCAAGCCAGAGTAAATTGACGGGTTTACCCACCATGCGAACGTCGGTTTATTTCCCAGACGATATTTATTTCGAAATGCTGGACGTCAATTTTGTTGAGTACAAAGATGCCGAGCAATGTAGGGTGCGATTTTACCCCAACGGAACGTGTGAGGAACTCACAGTTGTACTACGATCATCAGATGGACGCTTTGCAAAACTTGCACTAGAACCAACTACCTCAATCCCAAAAGTTGAGTACTTAAGATGAATTCGGGTAAGGCCACATTTACCTTTATGCCTCGCAAATTTCAATCTCACTCCAAGGAAAACATGGGAAAAACCGCATTTAGTCTCATGGAAGTAATGATTGCACTAGCAGTCTTATTCTTGGTTACGTTTTCAATCTTGGGTTTGGTTTCGCGCTGTTTGCGCAGTGCAGCAGTACTTTATAAACACAAACCTCCCGCTAGCATGCTGGCCTCTATGATTGCGTCTACCAATCGCATGAGTGAAATGACGGTCCAGGGGCAATTCGAGGACATCGCCCCCGGTTTGTACCCGGGATTTAAGTATCTTTGGACAAGCACCTTGGCAGAAACAGGGGGCTTGTGGCGAATCGATTTTTTCATTGCCCCAGTCTCAGCTCAGTTTTCTGAACAGCCCGACCTGTCAATCCTGCTGTGGATCCCACAATCGGGTCCCCGCGGCCCTCAGATCGGAACATTACCTAGGCAGCTACAATGAAGCATGCCATTCAAAAATCCAGTGGTTTTTCCCTAATCGAAATAATGATCGCAGTCGCGATCCTGAGTATGGTTATTGGCGCAATTTACTCAACCTGGAGTGCCATACTTCGCGCCTCAAAAACAATCCGTGTGGTTGCCAATGCTACCCAACGAGAGCGCGTTGCTGTTCAATTGATAGAAGACGCTTTGATGGGAGCCCAACTTTATGAAGCAAATGGACAGTGGTATGCCTTTTTGGCAGAAAACGGGCCGAATGCCATTCTGAGCTTCGTATCAAAGCTCCCAGAGTCATTCCCCAGAAGTGGTAGGTTCGGGGATCTACGTTTGCGACGTGTAATTTTTGCGCTCGAACAAGGCTTAAACGGCAAGCCGCAATTAACACTGCGCCAAATACCATTGTTAATGGAGATCGACCGCGACGAGGAGGAACATCCGCTGATCCTTTTACCCAACGTCCGAGAATTTTATTTTACGTTTTGGGATTCCCAACGTGGGACGTGGATCGATGAGTGGAAATCCACAAATAGACTTCCCGAGATCGTATTGGTTTCAATAGTAGTTAGTGGGGAAGAGACGACACCGGGTGTTGCCCCACCCACACGCCAGCTAATTAGGATTGTAAATATACCATGTCGAGGAGTGCCCGCTGTAGTTCAAACAAGGCAACCTGGCCCATTGCGTCCGCCAGCACCAACTCCGCCCGCACCCGGACAATCGATTGGAACACAACCTGGGATTCAAATACCACCCCCAGCTATTCCAGCACCTAAGTCACCATGAAAATCCCGCAATATCAATTTAGTGCTTCTCAGAACACAGGCATTGCCTTGATCGTCGCGATGATCTCAATTCTGGCATTGAGTATGATGGCAGGCGCCTTAGCGTTGATGGTCAAGGTAGAGACTAGGCTGGCATACAATCTTCAAAATGAGACAGACCTTGCTTGGGTTGGCCGCTCAGCTGTGGAATATGCCCGATGGTTGCTGGCTGAACAGCTTCGGACTAATCAATGGGACGATGAATCGCTCTGGAGTTTTCAGATGGAACTAGGTACTGGCAAGTTCACCGCTCAAATCGAAGATCTCGAACGCAAGATAAACATAAACATAGCTGACCAGAACATCCTCACGCGTGCACTAGCCCTTTGCGGAGTTAATGCGGCGGATATCCCTGTGATAGTTAACTCGGTCCTCGACTGGATCGATCCAGATTCAGCCACCCGAGTTAGCGGAGCTGAGTCTGAGTTCTACCAGCGCCTACAACCGCCATGTGAAGCTAAAAACGGTCCGCTTGATGATATCTCCGAATTACTTTTAATCCGTGGAATTACACCTGAACTGTATTGGGGTCATAAAGCAGTTGAGCATGCCTTTGGCCGGTCCGTGGAGGAAGGCTTTGCATCCCCCACTAGCATATCCTTGCCTGTAACCCCTGGTGTCGGATTGGTGGATTTGTTCACCCCTGTTTCCATAGGCTTGATCAACATCAATACCGCGTCCAAAGAGGTCCTGCAGGTTGTCCTCGGCGTAGATCCCAATACAGCCGCAAGAATCATTGAATTCCGAAATCTTGGAGAGGGGTTCGAAGAACGTAAGCCTGTTGGGGCACCCGGAAAAGGAATTCGAGAAGCATTACTCTATGCTGGATTCAGTTTCCAACAAGCCGACGCGCTTGCTAGATATTTTACCGTGCGAGGCAGTACATTCCGTGTACATGTGGTGGCTGAGCGCGGCATGGCAAAACGTTCTTACACCGGAATTATTTTGCGGAACAATCCAAATGATGTGCGCGTGTTAGCGTTTTATGCGGACTAAGTGTAAGCACAATGATCGCGTAATATTCATAACCGGAACCGATACAGGCGTTGGCAAAACCGTATTAACTGCTTTCTGGGTGCGGTACCTCCACGAGTGCGGTCACAACGCAATCGCAATAAAACCAATTTCAACTGGTGATAGGACCGATGCACAGCTCCTCCTACGAGCACAATCGGAAACGCTCTCGCTGGATACGATAAATCCATATCATTTTCCTTTGCCTGCAGCACCACTTTTGGCGGCCAAGGCAGCAGGTTCTACAATCAGAGTCAAGCGCGTGTTAGACCATATCCGTCGACTTCGCACCAAATTCGAAGCTGTCTTAGTTGAAGGAGTAGGTGGGCTTCTTGTGCCTATTACACACACGCTGACTGTGCGTGACGTTATACGACGGTTGAAATGCCATGTGGTAATTGTGGCACCAAATAAACTAGGTGTGATTAATCATGTGCTATTGACCGTGGAGGCACTTCAAAAAGCAAGGCCACTGACAACGACAGTTGTTCTTATGCATCCGCCTGTGCAGGACCCAGTAACAATACACAATCCAGTGTTGTTGCAAAAACTCTTGCGAGACATTCCGGTTCTCCAAATGCCATATTTGGGATCCGATTTGACCAATTTGGACTCGATCCTACACAACGACGATGCTTGTAAAAAAGTACTTGCAGATTTGACGAAGCGGGTTACATTAACTACTGGTTCTTTCAAAGAGGAAGAATGGGGCAGAAAAACCTAAAAGTGGACTTGACACAACAAAGGCGATAAATAAATTACACAGCGCTGTAGTTTGAAAGCTCGAAACGCGGAAGCGAAAAAATTTAAGTTGGTAGTTGACAGCAGGATGCCGATAGATAAATTAGTCGGCGCTTTAGAACGAGACAGAAAACCGGGAGTTCAAAAACCCGGCGAATTTAGAAGGGTGGATTTACCACCTGTTGCTCTTTGAAAATTGAATTGTGCGATAAGTGCGAGCCCCCTTCGGTCCAACCTGTGGTTAGCGGGACGGGCCGAAGTGAGACTTGCGAGTGATCCGATACAACGCTCAACGTTGTGTCGGGCAGAATCAAGCTAACCGTTTTCCGACGGAGAGTTTGATTCTGGCTCAGAACGAACGCTGGCGGCGTGGATAAGACATGCAAGTCGGGCGGAGATTCGTAAGTAGCAATACTTGCGAATCTCAGCGGCGAACGGGTGAGTAACACGTGGGTAATCTACCCTGAAGACTGGGATAACCTCGGGAAACTGGGGCTAATACCGGATGTGGTCAGGCGGTGATATCACTGCCTGATTAAAGGCCGGGGACCTTGGAGATCCCAAGGCCTGGCGCTTCAGGATGAGCCCGCGGCCTATCAGCTAGTTGGTAGGGTAATGGCCTACCAAGGCTAAGACGGGTAGCTGGTCTGAGAGGACGGCCAGCCACACTGGGACTGAGACACGGCCCAGACACCTACGGGTGGCAGCAGTCGAGAATCTTTGACAATGGGCGAAAGCCTGATCGAGCGACGCCGCGTGGGGGACGAAGGGCTTCGGCTTGTAAACCCCTGTCATCCGTGAACAAGGCCCGGGGGATGAATAATCCTTTGGGCTTGATAGTAGCGGAAGAGGAAGGGGCGGCTAACTCTGTGCCAGCAGCCGCGGTAAGACAGAGGCCCCGAGCGTTGTTCGGATTTACTGGGCGTAAAGGGTGCGTAGGCGGTCGGGTAAGTCTAGCGTGAAATCTCGGAGCTCAACTCCGAAATTGCGCTAGATACTGCTCGGCTAGAGGGTTGGAGGGGGGACTGGAACTCTCGGTGTAGCGGTGAAATGCGTAGATATCGAGAGGAACGCCGGTGGCGAAGGCGAGTCCCTGGACAACCCCTGACGCTGAGGCACGAAAGCTGGGGGAGCAAACAGGATTAGATACCCTGGTAGTCCCAGCCGTAAACGGTGCACGCTTGCTGTGGGCGGAGTCGACCCCGTCCGTGGCGAAGCTAACGCGTTAAGCGTGCCGCCTGGGGAGTACGCTCGCAAGGGTGAAACTCAAAGAAATTGACGGGGGCCTGCACAAGCGGTGGAGCATGTGGCTTAATTCGATGCAACGCGAAGAACCTTACCTGGGCTTGACATGCTGGTGGTACTCACCCCGAAAGGGGGAGGACCCCGCAAGGGGAGCCAGCACAGGTGCTGCATGGCTGTCGTCAGCTCGTGTCGTGAGATGTTGGGTTAAGTCCCGCAACGAGCGCAACCCCTGCGGCCTGTTGCCACTCCCGCGAGAGCGGGAAGCACTCTGGCCGGACTGCCCCGTACCAACGGGGAGGAAGGTGGGGACGACGTCAAGTCAGTATGGCCCTTATGCCCAGGGCTGCACACGTGCTACAATGCCCGGTACAATGGGCAGCAACCCCGTAAGGGGAAGCTAATCCCCAAAAACCGGGCCCAGTTCAGATTGTCGGCTGCAACTCGCCGGCATGAAGCTGGAATCGCTAGTAATGGCGCATCAGCTACGGCGCCGTGAATACGTTCCCAGGCCTTGTACACACCGCCCGTCACGTCCCGAAAGCTGGTTGTACCCGAAGTCACTCCTCGGAGTGCCGAAGGTATGACTGGTGATTGGGACGAAGTCGTAACAAGGTAGCCGTACGGGAACGTGCGGCTGGATCACCTCCTTTCTAAGGAGTGACCCGCCCTGTCCAAGATCACTTGGACAGGTTGAAAGGTCGACCAACACCACTATCCCGTGGTGTTGTTGGGCTCTGCCTTATCGCACAATTCAGTTTTTAAAGGGAAAATTGCTCTTTAGACAAATCAGGTGGTGGCTCTAAACGGCTTTTCCGGATTTTACCGGATGGGGCTGTAGCTCAGTTGGTAGAGCGGTAGCTTTGCAAGCTATAGGTCGGGAGTTCGAATCTCCTCAGCTCCACCAATTTTTCACGTGCTTTGAAGGATTTGTAAATCTTAGAGAGCGCAAGTTGAAGCATGACTACAGCCCCGGATAATTCTGCGGGCGTGTAGCTCAGCTGGTTAGAGCATGCGCTTGATAAGCGCAGGGTCACTGGTTCAAATCCGGTCACGCCCACCACCAAAAATTTTGGCTAGCATTTGGACGTGGTAAGGTCCAGGTGGCTAGCAGAGTTTGTTCTTTGACAACTATACACAACGCGTCATAAGGATACAGTTCGCCTGGTGCGCTTTTAGTGCGGCGATCAAGCTACTAAGGGCGCATGGTGGATGCCTTGGCGCCAGGAGGCGATGAAGGACGTGGCAGGCTGCGATAAGCCTCGGGGAGCCGCCTGCAGGCTGTGATCCGGGGATCTCCGAATGGGGAAACCCAGTGTCGCGAAAGCGGCACTATCACCGGATGAATGCATAGTCCGGTGAGGCGACACCCGCTGAAGTGAAACATCTCAGTAAGCGGAGGAAAAGAAAACGAAAGTGATTCCCTGAGTAGTGGCGAGCGAAAGGGGAAGAGGCTAAACCAAGGAGACGTTAACTCTCCTTGGGGTAGTGGGACTCCGATAAAGGGTAGGCGGAGGGTTAGCAGAACCACCTGGAAAGGTGGGCCATAGAGGGTGACAGCCCCGTATGCGAAAACCCAAAGCCGCTCTGGAGTATCCCGAGTAGCACGGGGCACGTGGAACCCTGTGCGAATCTGCCCGGACCACCGGGTAAGCCTAAATACTACCTGGCGACCGATAGTGGACCAGTACCGTGAGGGAAAGGTGAAAAGAACCCCTGTTAGGGGAGTGAAATAGAGCCTGAAACCATGCGCTTACAAGGTGTGGGAGCTCCGCGCAAGCGGGGTGACCGCGTGCCTTTTGCATAATGAGTCCGGGAGTTATTGTCGGTGGCGAGCTTAAGGCTCAAATGAGCCGGAGGCGAAGCGAAAGCGAGTGCGAATAGCGCGCCTAGTCGCCGGCAATAGACCCGAAGCCCAGTCGATCTACCCATGGCCAGGGTGAAGCTGGGGTAACACCCAGTGGAGGCCCGAACCCGTGGATGTTGAAAAATCCTGGGATGAGCTGTGGGTAGGAGCGAAAGACTAACCAAGCTGGGTGATAGCTGGTTCTCCCCGAAATAGCTTTAGGGCTAGCGTCGGGACAGTACTCCGGGAGGTAGAGCACTGAATGGCTTAGGGGGCCCACCGGCCTTCCGAAACCAATCAAACTCCGAATGCCCGGATCCCATTATCCCGGCAGTCAGACCGTGGGGGATAAGCTTCATGGTCGAGAGGGCAACAGCCCAGACCACCGGCTAAGGCGCCTAAACACGGTTAAGTGGAAAGGATGTGGCGCTGCTAAGACAGTGAGGATGTTGGCTTAGAGGCAGCCATCATTTAAACAGTGCGTAACAGCTGACTCACCGAGCGGCGCTGCGCCGAAAATGATTGGCGATCAAACCGTGTGCCGAAGCCGTGGGTGGTTGATGTCTTCGGACGTCAACCGCGGTAGGGGAGCGTAGTCGGTGCTGCGAAGCGGGAGGGGAACCGACCGTGGAGCGCCGACTAGTGAGAATCCGGACACGAGTAGCGATAAACCGGGTGAGAATCCCGGTCGCCGTAAACCCAAGGTTTCCTGGGCCAGGTTCGTCCGCCCAGGGTTAGCCGGGAGCTAAGCCGAGGCCGAAAGGCGTAGGTGATGCACAGCAGGTTAATATTCCTGCGCCAGGCAGGGATTCGACCCTCAGGATGACGCAGGACCGGAAGGCGATTAGGCAATTGAATGCTGAGCCAAGGCTTCGGCCGAGGCGTATCGCTGGATGGACTGCCGAGAAAAGTCCTGGGGTAATCTGCCCTGTCTGCCCGTACCGTAAACCGACACAGGTGGGTGGGTGTAAACGCACTCAGGCGCGCGGGTGAAACCTCCCTAAGGAACTCGGCAAATTGGCCCCGTAACTTCGGGAGAAGGGGTGCCCAAAGCCGTGACAGAAATGTTGCGGCTGCGGGCCGCAGTGAATCGCGCTCTGCGACTGTTTAACAAAAACACAGCTCTCTGCGACGCCGTGAAGGCTACGTATAGGGAGTGACAAGTGACCAATGCCGGAAGATTAAGGCGCCTTGTTAGTCCTGGGCAACCAGGGCGAAGCTCGGCGCCAAAGTCCCGGTGAATGTCGGCCGTAACTATAACGGTCCTAAGGTAGCGAAATTCCTTGTCGGGTAAGTTCCGACCTGCACGAATCTTGTAACGACAGAGCGACTGTCTCGGGGAGGTGCCCGGCGAAACTGTAATGGCGGTGAAGATGCCGCCTGCCCGCAGTAGGACGGAAAGACCCTATGCACCTTTACTGTAAGCTGGCATTGGGTTCCGGTTGCCGATGCGTAGCGTAGGTGGGAGGCTTTGAAGCCTCACTTTCGGGTGAGGTGGAGCCGCCAATGAAACACCACTCTTCGGTAATTGGAATTCTAACCCCGATTCCTGTTAGCCAGGCGGGGGACAGTGCTTGCGGGTCAGTTTGACTGGGGCGGTCTCCTCCTAAAAGGTAACGGAGGAGCGCGAAGCTCGGCTCAGCACGGTTGGCAACCGTGTGTTGAGGGTATGGCCAGAAGCCGGGTTAACTGTGAGACTCACAAGTCGAGCAGGTGCGAAAGCAGGCCCAAGTGATCCGGCGGGTGAATGTGGAATCCCCGTCGCTCATCGGACAAAAGGTACGCTAGGGATAACAGGCTGATCGGGCCCGAGAGTTCACATCGACGGCCCGGTTTGGCACCTCGATGTCGGCTCATCGCATCCTGGGGCTGGAGAAGGTCCCAAGGGTCCGTCTGTTCGCCGGTTAAAGCGGTACGCGAGCTGGGTTCAGAACGTCGTGAGACAGTTCGGTCCTTATCCACTGTGGGCGGAGGACACTTGAGGGATTCATTCCCCAGTACGAGAGGACCGGGAATGACGCACCTCTGGTGTAGCAGTTGTCCCGTCAGGGGCAGCGCTGCGTAGCCATGTGCGGAAGGGATAAGCGCTGAAAGCATCTAAGCGCCAAGCCCCTCCCAAGATAAGGTGTCCCGGGGCGTAAGCCCCCTGAAGACCCCCGGTAGACCACCGGGTTGATAGGCTGGAGGTGTAAGCGCCGCAAGGCGTTGAGCTGACCAGTCCTAATCGGTCGTGCGGCTTGATCACTACGCACTCTCGCACACGGTGATCTGAATCCTAATGACGTAGTTGTGTATAGTTTTCAGGGAATAAACTCACTATAGGATTTTTCCCCTTGGTGGCCATACAGCGGTGGACCGACCCGATCCCATTCCGAACTCGGCCGTCAAACGCCGCATGGCCGATGGTAGTGTGGCGATAGGCCACGCGAGAGTAGGTTGCTGCCAGGGGGGTCTTTAATGAGCCGGGTGTCAGTGAGACACCCGGCTTTTTTTAAATCTCACTGCCCAAGATACTCGCTTAAATTGCCTCCCATCAATCTGCTGAATCGGAAGATAAGTCTTTGCCTTCGCTAGATGCTCGGTATTTGGCCCCCATTAAACAAGTGGGTGAAGTTTTATATTATGTGGGCATGCTATCGGTTGAAAAACTTGGCCCCGCCAATGAGAAAGGCGACTTGACGGATGGTTTAGGATGCGTGTAAACAGCATTTCCAAGATGGAGCAGCCACCTGGAGGAGCATATAATTGGATCAAGAGAGAAAGTATTAAGGAACTTATCCTCAGAGAGAACGTCAACGATGCACCACCGGAGTCTGTGCTGCTAATGATATGGCAACATCAACGCCTTAATAGGGATGCTCTTGTGACAGTAGATGGACGACGAATTCGTGTTTTGCATCCAGGCTTTGTCAACAGTGGGGAAGGGCCGGATTTTACAAATGCGGTAATTCAGTTCGATGGAGAAAATGTGCGGAGGGGGGATGTTGAAGTTGACGTTTTATCGTCGAATTGGATAGCCCATGGCCATTTTTCTGATTCTAGATATCGCAACGTCGTATTGCAGGTGGTTTGGGATGTTGATCACACACACATTGGGTGGCCGCCGATTTTGCCTATCCGTGGGTGCACAGATTCACCTGTTATCGAATTGATGTGGTGGTATGGTCGTTGTGATCCACGTGTAGCGATTTTGCCAGTAAAGGGCAGGTGCGCAGAGATTTTTTCTAAGTTGTGCGAAGGTCGACTACGTAAATTCGTTGAAGGAGCTGCTGAACATCGGCTCGCAAGTAAGGTTGCCAGGTTTACCGCTCGGGCTGCGCTTGTAGGGTGGACGCAGTCTTTGTGGGAGGGTTTATTTCGCAGTCTAGGATTCAAACATAATACCTGGCCGATGTTTTGCCTGGGCGAGTTGAGACCTATACTACCCAGCCCGGAGGCTGGCCTTGAAACTATACAATCGATTTTGTTTGGACTGAGCGGGTTATTACCACATGAATTGCCCCGCAAAAGCAGGGAAATAGAGGAGTATGTTCGTAGGATGTGGCATATATGGTGGCGGTGCCAAACACAGTATCACCGATATCTCATTCCTTCCGAAATTTGGAGGTTTAAGGGAGTCCGACCTGCAAATCATCCACACCGCCGTTTAGCGTTGGTCTCACATTGGTTAGCAGAACCGAGTTTCATTATGCAGCTTGAACACTGGGCAACTAATCCGGGTACTAAACCATGGAGTTCGCTTCAGGAAATTTTGGTGCCAAAGGTTAACGGATTTTGGGAAACACATTACAGTTTGTTTTCCTCTGCTGCTCGAATACATTCGCAATTATTAGGTAAACATAGGGTTACTGACTTAGCAGTGAACGTGATAATTCCATGGCTTCGTGCTAAGGCATTGGCAACAGGCGATCACAAACTCGCTGATGCCGCGATGAAACTCTATTTCGATTGGCCAGCGGGCCAAGATAATTCCATTTTAAAAGTTGCAAGGGAACGTTTTTTCGGGTTACGAGAATGCAAGTTTAGCTGGGAAAAAACCGCAGCGTTTCAGCAAGGTTTAATTCAATTAGTCCACGACTTTTGCTGTAACCGAGATCCAATCTGTACACGATGTAGGCTTGTGGAAATGCTAAGCCGGCTGTAGAAGAAGGCATTAGTTATGTTGAAGTACTTGGGCGTTTTCGTGTGGGGAGCCAACGGTTAATGACATGGGCATTAAAACCGCCAAATTTCTCATAGGCGTACTTTTGGTGCCGGTTTGCATCGGGGTCACGTTGGTTGCAATTCGATTGGTGGGAATTTGGTTGAGGGAGTTGGAAAAACTGATCCCTTTACTTGTGGGTGCAATCGCGTGGTTAGTAGGGTATCGATTTTTGAATGGTTGGGAACGCGCATATGTGCTAGCTCATGAGCTGACACATTGGTTAGCTGCCTTTTTGTTTGGGTACCGGCTCCGCCGGATTCACGTGGGACAAAAATCAGGGTTTGTCGAATTAGAGAAAACAAACTTTGTAGTCGACCTTGCCCCCTACCTTTTCCCTTTTTACACGGCTGTGATAGTAGCCGTAGGGGCCATAACAGGGTTAATTATCCGCAAGTGGTGGTATCCGCCTACGTTCCATTTCTTGCTCGGGTTTAGTTTAGCTTTTCACTTTAAAGCCACGATGGCTGCACTTGCTACCAAGCAATCTGACATCACACGGCACGGTTGTCTCTTTTCGTTAACAGTAATTTACTTGGCGACTGCCATGTGGTTTATCGCAGCCTTAGCTATCATAGCAGGCAAACCATCTTTATTAACAATTGGGTGTTGGACTGTGGAGGAAGTCATGATGGTTCTGAGAAAACTGTTTTTACTGTTAGCAGGGCTTGTGAGTCAGGGGTGGTCGTCGGCGCAAGGTCTGGCGTGACAAGTGATTGAGTACCTAAATTGCGTGGAGTATCTTTGTACCCGTGTGCGGGAATGAGCGACATGAGTTGGTTTATATATGGCAGCTTTTGTGGGTTAGTTTGGCAACTGGCTGGCGACGACTTTTAGCTGCGTCCAGGCGATCCCTCCTTCTGGTTTTCGTAGTTGTAGGGTTTATAGGTGGATATGTGGGGTTAACATATTTTGCGTTCCTAAAAATGTTTCGTTTTTTGCAAGCTTTTCCCGGGTTGGGGGAAGCAGTGATCGAACGGGTGATGTACATCTTGTTTGCATTTTTAGGGTTTCTGTTGTTTGTGAGTAATGCGATAGTGGCATATACGAGTTTATTTAAGTCGAAGGAGGTGAGTTTTTTGCTTAGTACCCCGGTATCGCCAACAGCGGTGTTTCTGGTTAAATCTATCGAAAGTGTAGTATATGCTTCATGGGCGTTTTTAGTTTTGATTTCGCCAATGTTGGCAGCCTTTGGACGGACGCATAGTGTTGGGATTGACTTTTATCTAGTGAGTGTGGTTGCGATAGCACTGTTTGTGTTTATACCTGGCATACTTGGTGTTTGGTGTGCGCTTGCAATTGGGTTGTTTGCCAATCGGCGCTTTTGTAAGGTGTTAACAAGGTTGGGAGTATTGTTGTGTGTGGGGGCTATTGTGTGGGCCTGGTCCACAAAGCCTGTTTCGGAGGAGGCACTGGAGACGCGCATCTTACCTGCATTAGACCAGATATTGGGGAAGACTCGGTTTGCTCAGTTTGCATTTTTGCCTAGTTATTGGTTTGTGTCGGGGATTTTGTACTGGAACGAGGGGGCTCTCAAATCGGCAATTTTTTATTTTGGCGTGATCTTAAGCTACGTGTGTTTCCTTGGGATGTTGTCCTGCAAGTATGTGAGTGAAGTGTTTTTGCCGGCGTATCAGACTGTATTGGGCAGCGGGTATGACCCCAGGCGGCTCAAGCTACTGTTTAAAAAGGAGGGAAAAGGGCAGGTGTTTGAAGTCCCTCGCTTCGAAAGGGCATTGACACATTTAGGCATTTTTAAACCGAGCGTTTTAGCGTTGTTTTTAAAAGACGTTCGGGTGTTTTGGCGGGATACCACCCAATGGTCACAATCAGCCTTACTTTTCGGCTTATTGTGGATCTATGTGTTCAACCTCCGAAAGTTTAACACTCAATTCGAAAATCCGTTTTGGATGGCACTGGTCACACATTTGAATTTGGTAGCGGTAACTTTAACTCTGGCTACGATCACTACAAGGTTTGTGTATCCTCAACTCTCTTTAGAGGGGCACTCTGCTTGGGTGCTAGGGCTTTCCCCCATGGGATTAAAAGGAGTTGTCCGAGTCAAGTTAGCGTACGCCTGTTTGAGCAGCTTACTTGTGACACTTTCACTGATTTTAGTATCTACGTTCACTCTTAAGCTGCCTTGGTACCGTACAATTTATTTTCTTGGGGTGACTACAGTGATGACGATTACTCTTAACGCACTGGCGATGGGAATCGCAATGTTATACCCGAATTTTAAAGAGACCAACCCTAGCAAAATCGTCAATGGTTTTGGTGGAGCATTATGTCTAGTCCTCAGCTGTTTATACGTTTTTGGTTCTTTCGTTTGCCTTGCATTTGGTGCCCGAGAGGTGTTTTTCCCTCGGTTGGGAGTGGGGATAGGAATAAAATTGGTAGGAGGCTTGAGCTTCTTAGCCCTTTCTGCAATTTTTGGGTTGATACCTTTAAGGTTGGGATACCGAGCCCTTCACAAGCTCGAGCTGTAATTCTCAACGTTTGAATTCCCGACTCACCTTTATAAGACCCCCAATCACAGGTAGTAAATTTGGCGTAACCTCTCTTTCGCCGTTTTAAGAGGAACTAATTTTTGTTTGTCGACTTCACTGGGTTGGACTTTCGAGTGAAAAGTTTCCTTTCGGACATTTATACGGGAGCAAAGTCGATAACTACAAATCGTTTTCTCGTTTATATAAAAGTCCATTGAGTTTCGGAGGGTGCTAATCACCCAGGAGGTAGGGATAAATCAAGCCCATTTCTGATTTAATTCCAAAAACCGAGCTGATTGATCTGTTGCATATTTCCGGCATACAGCAGACAGGATCGTGAAATTGTTTTAGTATATCTGTTGGTGGTAGTTGTGGGTTACTGCTCCGGAAGTGGATTAAGAGGTAGCGACTAAATGGGTCGTAGAAAAGGGCTACGCACCAAAGTAAGGAGAAGGCACTTTGAGTAACTCATAGTTCTGGATATGTTGCGGCATTTAAGCTGTGTTGAATTTCTAAGGCTAGGGTTGATTAACCAACTACGTTGCTTGTAGGAGGCGCGTAGCCATATGACGATCAGAGGCATAGGATTGCAAGCTGCGCCCTCCAGGTAACAAAGAGAAAGGGACCAATATTGCCTCTGCGTTTTAGATGGCGTCTTTTGCATGCGCATAGAGTTTCCAGCCTCGGGCGGTTAAAACGTCTACGAATCAAAAACTGCTGAAACAGAGGCGCCAAATTGAAAATTGTGACACAACAGTTGTGCGTTTTTATATTTGCTCCTGAGTGAAATGGTCATACGAGGTTGCGACGGTTACCCTAAAAATCAGCGGTCTGGTGTTAACTTAGGGAGGGCTCATCCATTCCACGGGGCAATACAAACGTAGAACTCCAGTACGGGAATTGTAGTATCATCCGCGTGTTACTAGATTGGTACGAATGAGAAAGCTTCAGTGGTGTTGTTACTTAAAGTTACCCGAGGAACTATGCAAAAAGTTCTGCTAATTTGCTTCCAGAGGTAGATCACAAATGTTGGTATGTCACGTGCAAAAAGCTGCAAACATGTAGGTGTAAGGCTACAACACACCCTGTGTTTGTCATGTTTTCGAGGGCAGAGCTTGAGTAATGTTTCTAGATAATCAGCGAGTGGTTGAGTAATTCGATTCGGAGTGGATGTATGACTAGTTTGGGCTTTTACCATTAAGACCAAGTTTTGGTATAGACAAACAGTTCCTAGGGTGCCAACAGTTGTTTAACATGGGTTGGGAAACCAACTGCAGTGTTGAAGTTCAAAGCGTCGGTTGATGGACGTTCCGTTGTTTGGCTGTGTCGCATTGACGCGCTTTTAATTGTTGGCAGTGGGTAATTGCAGGTGTGCGGAGTGGTGATAGTTGGTTCGCTTTGTTAGTTATAGCGTTTTTATTTGTTCACAGGATACGGCAATTAAGCCTGTTGGCAGTAGATTGGCTCAGAACAAGCTTTGAAAAGGCGCAGGTTTTTGGGATTTACGAACCTTTTGTAACGTGATACATGGCGCTTATAGGCAGTTGGTGCATACGAAAAAAATTAAAAAATCCCTATTGACTTTTTTTTTCGTGTCAACAATGGGTGCAGAGTGTTGGTAAAAATGGGTCAAGCTATGCCTACCAAAGTCGACAGGACCGGGATGTTGGTAGGGATGCGAGGTAAGATGAGACTTGCCCTGTTTATTCTTTCTGAACCATTGCGAGCGATTGGATTGGGGTATGCGAAGCGGTGTATTCTAAGCGCTATCATTGGCCTAGCGATGCTTTGGTGTGGTGTCTGCCGAGGCGTTGGTTTTATGGTTGAGGGCAGACTGGAATATTATCGCCCTCAGAATGCGCCAATGAGAGATTACTTTTTTGAAGCCGCTATTTCGGAGGAGAAGTGGATTTTGAAGATATACGAAGGAGGCAAGAGAAGGCAGAGGGGGCATTGGGAGCACGGGTTTGAGGGTACCAACGAATTCACGCTCTACTACGTCAATCAGGAGCCATATGAAGTGGCTGTAAAGAATACAAATTTTGTGTTTATCAACGGGGTTGTAAAGCCACGGACCAGTCCCGCTATATCGCAATTCACTCCGGTTCATGTTTTCTGGTTTGCATTCAGATGTGCGGTATATACGAATGAGCAGTATTCGCGTGTACCTTGGCATCTTACAACGACTCCGGGTTTGGACATATGGTCAAATGACACTGTTGATGTGGTTTATACTTATAGCGATGGTGGCGAGATCGATGAGATTTCACTTCTCAACCCTGGGGTATTTTACACTTTTCAAGAAAAATATCCGTTGCCGCCTCCTTATGACAAAGGGTATGTAAGTGCGCACTTGAAGGTCTTGGGCCGGGAAAAAGTTGGATCACTTACGATACCCACTGAGTTTGAGTGGTGTGTTTACAGTCCGAAGGTCGAATGGACACTCCCACCCAAAAAGAGCTTCGGAGCAAGTTCGAACGATCTGGATGTGTGGGAGCGATTTTACGCCAGGGTCACAAAAGTATTGGCACTAGAGAGTGTTTTTTCAGCTATTCCGGAAGCTCCTAGTAGAGATGCGGGAATTGCGGTGAGTGATTATCGGTTCCAAGAACAGGTGGGTGACAAGTCGGCGCGATACTTATCACGCGGGCGGTTTTTGTGTCCGGGAGAAGCTGAGTGGAAGCGGCAGATAAAGCAAGTGCGGGCTGTTATTCAAGCATCGGCTGGGTCTGAAACGCACAGGAGCAGTACAGCCAAAGTTATTCTTCTTGGTTTTTTCATCATAAGCTTTTGTTTTTTGGTAATATTGGCGAAGCGGCACTGGGGCAGAACCTAGTCAGACGCTGGATCGCCTACGGCTCAGAAGGATTTAACTAGCAGACACTAAAAAAGAACAAGAAACTTAATAATCTCGAGGACACAAATATTAAAACGAAACTAGATTACGAGAAACAACGTAGCGGAGGTTGGGAAAACCTCGCACGCGGTTATACTTTTGCCACCATAGTGATTGCCCTGGCAGAGGGGTATGCCCAACTGCCAAAAAAGCCGAAAAGAACTGTGGGGGCTCAGCGGAGCCGAGCTGTTTCGTAAAGGTCGACGTCTCGTGCAAGTCGGGCCCACTCTCAGTGATATGTTGCAAGATTTCCACCCCTTCCGATGATAAGCCTGGTATTTGTGGCGACCCGTTTGACAAGACCACGACATGTGGAGTTACGTCTAACTACGTCGTAACCTTGTACCAGTGGTTTCAGCCGGTTACAAACGCGAGTGGAGCATGTATATGCAGCACAATAACGATTGATAAATGTACGCAGGATGTTCCATGTCCGATAACCTACCAGACAACAGACCAGGATGATTGTGTGAGAGACTAATATGCACTATAAAGGTGTCCGTGGGTATGGGGGATAAACGTTTAATCAATCGCGGCGGGTGGTTGGGAGAAGGGTGTAGGGATGTCTGCGGCTAAATCTGAGTGTTAACTCCCAAATGCAATTTTGTCCCCGACCGAGGAATCGTTTTTGGCGATGTGGAAACTGAGACTATCATAGGTGTATAGGGGTTTTGTGAATAGAGAGTGGTAGGCGCCAAGCTTGGGTACGATTTGCGTCATGATTATTTAAACTAAATGGCTGTGTCTGGTAGGCGTCGCAGATGAATAGCGTGAATTCAAACCGCTTAGATGATGATGCAATCGGATCGGCCGTTGATAGGGGGCGCATGTTGCGTTGGTTTGTTTGGAGTGCCGGTGTGGTTTTCGTAATTACTGGTTTGGCGAAGGCATTCAGCGCTACGGGTTCTGCACGTGCGCTGGATGTGACCGACCCGATCATTGGCGTTGCGTTTCGGCATTTGCTGCTTGCAGTTGGCTTGCTTGAATTGTTCATAGCGTTTTTTGCTTGTTTACGGACAAGCGGCAGTTCAGCTTGCTGGCGGTAGCTTGGTTGGCTACGAACTTTGTGGTGTACCGGGTTGGTTTGTGGTGGATGGGTTGGCATAGGCCTTGTGGTTGCCTGGGCAACCTAACGGACTTGTTGGGCATCTCGCCGCATACAGCGGACACAATTATGAAGCTGGTGCTGGCTTACCTGTTGGTAGGCAGTTACTGGCTTCTGTGGCGCAGTAGGCGTCGGTCGCGTGTGGCAGCTCCCTTGGAGCTACAGACAGAAGCGTATGGCAATAGAGACAATCGCTAAAAGAGAATCGCAAGTCGGACAAATAAGCGGCGCAGGGTGGCGGCACGCTAAATGTCGCGTTTGGATATGTGATTTGACTTCACACGGTTATGTGCTCAATGTTTCAATTTCTGCGGCAGGGTGATATGCGAGCGGACTGGTTCAGCAGCGAGGCTTCAGTTCCGGGTGGACGGGAGAGATGTCCACACACAGCGCGCGGTGAATTTCCGGGCAAACCGGCGTGGTGTATTGCGATGGCAATTGTCAACTTGGCACTTTTTTCTTGGAATAGCTGCCAAGGTGTGACGGTTAAGTTCGAAGGCGAACTGGAACGTTGCTTCCGGAGCGAAGGTACCCCGAAGGTTTTCCTGTTTGAAGGTGCCACCTCCGAGTCTAAGTGGATTTTGAAGATTTACGAAGAGGGCAGAAAACAACAATTCGGTCATTATGAATACGGGTTTGATGAAACCAATCAATTCACCCTCGAGTATGTTAATCAAGAACCGTTTCATATCGCGGTGGCGAAGCCGCGTTACATCTTTATAAACGGGGATGTACGTCCGCGAACTATTCCTTATAATTCGTACACACATCTTCATGTTTACTGGCTGGCATTTAGGTGTTGTGTGTATGCGAATGAGCGCGTTCCTCAGTTGCCTTCGAAGTTCGTGTATCACGGCTTAGAGCTAAGCAATTCAATTAAGACAGTTTATGTCTATGCGGTGAGCAACGCCAACGAGGTAGTAATCGACGAGATCTTATTCCTCAACCCGGGTCTATATTATACATCGAAGGGTCTTGGTGTTCCCTACCCTCCTCCTTACGACAAGGGATTTGTTGACGCACGGTTCAAGGTTTTGGAGCGACAAAAAATAGCCTCCCTTGTTATTCCCACCCTCTTTGAATGGCGAATTTATGAACCAAGGAGCGGAGGTTCGAGTTCAAACGACCTTGATGTGGTTTACTGGGTTAGAGGTAAGGTCACAAAACTATTGGCGGTTGAGGAAGACTTTTCGGCCGTTCCCAAAGCTCCCAATGATCTGGAGATGGTAGTGACTGATTATCGAATACAAGAGCAAAGCGGTGTGCCGGGGGCGACGTATATTTCGCGAGGTCGTTTTTTGAGACCGGAGGAGGCAGATTTCCAGAAACAGGTAAATCGAATACGGGCCTCGTCCACCCCTGAGCCCCGAAATCCTGCTGTTGGGAGGGTTATAGTTGTTGGTTTTCTGATTGTTAGTTTTTGTGCCGCGCTTCTGTTGTTAAAGATGCGGCGGTGTAGTTAATGGGACCCGGATTGAACGGCGCCCGGTCCGGGGGTCATCAACGACGGCGCCCTAAACAAAAAGGATCGCAAACGAAATTGAGACATATTGAAATGAAACGGAATAGGTTTGAGCGAAGCGTTTCGCTGGCTTGCTAGCCAGTTGGGATCGCATTAGCTCTAGCAGCTATCGCGGCTCGAACCTGCTCAACTGCCAAAGAGGGCGACACTAATTGTGGGTTTCTTCGGAAGCAAACTGTAATCTATCGGTTTCGCCTCCCTGCAAGACGGGCGGAGGATCAGTGGTATGTTGCAAGATTTCAACCCCTTCCAATCGCAAGCCAGGTATCTGCGGTCTTCCGTACGACAAAACGACAACATGTGAAATTAGTAGTGATGTTGTCGCGGTTGTCTACGAGTGGTTTGAGGTACGGACAATCACAAATGGGTGTGATTGCAATTTGAAAAGTCTGTTGGGTGCTTGTGTAGAGTTTGTTTCTTGTCCAACATCTCAGCAGACCGCCGACACAGACGGTTGTGTGCAACCCTAAACCGTAAAGACGAGCGCATCAATTCCATATAAATCTGGCACCGCGCACATTGGTAGGGGGGCAAAGGAATAGCCATGAGTGGGCGACATAAGCAGCGAGCAAAATAAACGAAGCCTTGTGGAGCCGTAGCTTTCGGGTCGGAGTAATTTTTGACCTCATCAGGTTGGCGGGGTGTGAAGCGACATTGGTTCTGCTTGTGCGCTGGATGTGGCTGAGGCGGTGAGCTGCATTACGTTCGGCATTTGCTGCTGGCGGTTGGTTTGCTTGAGCTGTTCATAGCGTTTTTCTGCCTGGTTACGGACAAGCGGCAGTTCAGCCTATTGGCAGTTGTGTCGCTGGGAATGAGCTTTGCCGGGTACAGTTATAGTGTGCGATTTAAGTGCCTTGGTTGCCGTAACCTATTGTGACACAGGCAGTTAGAGCATGGAAAAAAAATTTAAAAATCCCTATTGACTTTTTTTTTTCGTGTCAAAATGGTGGTGACGTTTGCAAATAGGTGGCCCTATGAAAGGCGAGGCTAGTAGCACTAAGTTTGGTAATAGTAGACGAGTGGAAGACAATGGGTTGGGTACTAATTCCTGGGTGTTCGGGGGTAAAAGAGGCAGGTGTACGTGGGGTTTGTTGGGACCATTAGTTTTATTGCTTTGTTTGCTTGGGCGCGGTTGGTGTGGACAAGTCATCGAGGTGAGGGGTAAATATGAAGTGGTCACTCGGAACCCAGCATCAGGTAAATCGCAAAGTGAACGGCCATTATGTGTAGGTTTTGTGGTAACTCTATATGGGGATGCTTGGCAAATAGCCGCTACTAATGTGGATGACAAGACGGACTGGGCAATTCTTGTATATGAGGGAACTAATACATTTAGGCTGGTGCCGTATGCCAAGCACATTGCTGTCCCGAGGCCTGAGAGCAACCTGGTTTATGCTGCAATTTCTTCATCCCCAATCTACGTTCCATCTGTGTTTGATTTTTTATCACTTTACATGCCGTGGTTGACGTATGGTCTTTCGCCGAGGAATGTTCGCACAAATAAGGGGGGCGTCATTGAATTACCCCGGCCGTGGACGATAGCCCGCAATGACCCGCTTGCCTTTGGGTTCAGGTGGGATATCAAACCTTCGGCAGATGGCAGGTTTGTGTCCGAATGCAAGGTGATAAGGGACACGTCCCTTGACTTAGACGAGAACGACGAGTTTCTGAGGCCGGAATTGGAATATCCCCTGAGTTTGGCCCACATGGCTGAATACAGAATGGCGCTTGGGGTGAGAAAGGAGATCCCCAATGGGTTTGTTAACGCACTGTACAGATGTACGATGTGGTATGAGACTAACAGTATGTTGATCCCGTTTGGTTCCGAACTCAAACTTTACTCCAGCCGTTTTCCCCTTGAGCCTGTAAAAGTAGTGAAGTTGGTGGCGGAGTCGATAATTGTGCGTACAGGAGAGGTAAGAGAGATTTTGCCAACTGTGGACGGACCGACGTTGGTATACGACTATCGTTACAGGAAAGCTACGAAGAAACGGATTTTCAATTACGCCGAGTACACCCTTGAGCCTGGCGAGGGTTGGAAATCGGATAGCGATCCGGTTCTCCTGGCGCAGGTAGAATATTATCTCAAGCATGGTCCAAAGCGGATTTTGGGTATTAGGGAGAGGCGTGCATTAGCGAGATGGGTTTTGGTGATGGTAGGTGTGGCACCGATAATTTTCGTGGCTTGCCGTCAATTGGTTAAAAAGCTCAGGTACACAAAGCAACCAGTCGGAAACCGCGAATGCCATGAAAACTACTAAACCAAAGATTAGAATCGGAACTCTATTTTGGGCTGCAGTTGGAACGTGTGCAGTTATTGGCGCGTTGGGTCCGGCTGCTGTTCCTAATTTTCCACGACATGGGGATTGCAAACTCGACCCTGTCGGAGACACCGGTTACACGTGCGCAGAGGAGGGTGCACCGTGTCGGAGTACAAACATTTTGGGAAGGCCGTATACCGGTAGGTGCAATACTGTTGTCGGAACTGTCAATCGCCCGGACTGTTGGTGTCAGGAACCCGACAGCCAATGACTACCGGGTTGGCAAACTAAGGTTTCATCGGGATTTGGCTGGTGGTACGAGGGATTTTGTGTGGATGGTCTTCTACAGTGGCGGGGAGGCGAGTTTTGCATCTTGCGTTCGCATGGTGTTTTCCATGCAGCTTAAAGTGGTTATGAGGGTGGAAAGGTGGTTTAATTATGGGAGTGGGGTGATATTGTTGGTTGCCGCTCTGGCTAAGGTGTGGAGTGAGATCGGGCCAGCGCGTGCGCTGGATGGGGCGGACCTGATCATTCGTGCGCCGTTTCTGTAGTTGATGCTCAGGGGAGGTTTGTCGGAATTATTTTTTGCATTTTCGGGCGGTTTACGAATAAGAGGCAGTTTAGCTTGCTGGCAATCGCATGGCAGGGAAGGAGCTATGGAAGGGTTAGGTCATGTGAAAAAAATTTAAAAATCCCTATTGACTTTTTTTTTTTTCGTGTCAAAATTGCTTGCAAATTGGGAGAAAAACTGGGCGTAGCTATGAATGCTAAGGCACTGGCTGGAGGAGTCTGGAATTGTGAAATAGGGAACGGACTCGAGGGGTGTAGAGTGTATAGCCGGTTTATCTAGAGAGTGGTAGGCGCCAAGCTTGGGTACGATTTGCGTCATGATTATTTAAACTAAATGGCTGTGTCTGGTAGGCGTCGCAGATGAATAGCGTGAATTCAAACCGCTTAGATGATGATGCAATCGGATCGGCCGTTGATAGGGGGCGCATGTTGCGTTGGTTTGTTTGGAGTGCCGGTGTGGTTTTCGTAATTACTGGTTTGGCGAAGGCATTCAGCGCTACGGGTTCTGCACGTGCGCTGGATGTGACCGACCCGATCATTGGCGTTGCGTTTCGGCATTTGCTGCTGGCAGTTGGTTTGCTTGAGTTGTTCATAGCATTTTTCTGCCTGTTCACGGACAAGCGGCAGTTCAGCCTGCTGGCGGTAGCGTGGTTGGCTACGAACTTTGTGGTGTACCGGGTTGGATTGTGGTGGATGGGGTGGCACAGGCCATGCGGGTGCCTGGGCAACCTAACAGACTTATTGGGCATCTCACCGCATACAGCGGACACGATCATGAAGGGAGTGTTGGCGTACTTACTAATTGGCAGTTACGGGTTGCTGTTCTGGCAGCGGATGCAGGGGGAGCAACTGGAGAACGTCCGACAGGGTCCACGAGATGCACAACTGTATGCGGGTACCGCGTGTAACTCCTTGCCTGAGGATGTTAGGAAACATAAAAGTGTTGACTTTTTTAAGGCTAAAACCAATTAAAACGAATTGTTGGCTGAAGAAGACGGGCAGCCATGTGACAAATAAAGGCCACAGAATTGAGGGCAGGGATTGCGCTGCAAAGGGAAAAAACCCGGAAATTGACGAGTTATGTTAGTTCTCTTCATTCAGGGCAAAGATTTGCTATTTGGTGTACCATGCGCGGTTAGAAATGGCGGGTGGAAACGTCTGGTTCGAGATTGGGGTCACCAGTGGAGGTTTATGAAGGACTTCCTGGTCCAGATTGAGCGTGCGGTGCAGGCGGCACGCGGCGGCGTGCAAAGATGCGCCTTGTGGGCCAGTGAACAAGGTAAAAACCGTTTAACGAACTTCAAACAAATGCCAAGTGAAAATGCGTGGCAATTGCACACCGATAGTGCGAAATCTTTTTTTGGTTTAACGCAATTATTCCAACACCGATTGCAGATCAAGTTGCCCCTCATTGACACACATGTGCGGGTGGATAGGTCGTGTAGTGTCATTAAACTTGCTATATTGGTGTGTGTGACCATTTTTGCAGCCACATCCATTGCCGTTGATACTGTTCTCGCGTTCTCAGGAAATGATACCGATTTGCAAAATTACAGCGTGGAACGTTTTCTTCAGGAGGCGCCTCCTTTAATAAAGATGATTTATGCGGAAGATCCAAGTACTTACGGTGTTGATGGCAGAACATTTTCCAACCATGTCTATTATGAAGCTGCATGGCAGCCACCGAGTTTCTATGTGCGAAGATTAACAAACTTGATCGATGCGGGGGTAGATTACACGTTTTATCTGCAGGTAGTTGGGGCTAGTCGCGACGGCAACCCTTGGGTTGTTGATCAAGTGCGAACGGGGCAAACAGAACTGGGACAAGTAGTTTGGTTGACAAGCCAAAGCAATAACCGCCCAGAGCAGGGAGTGGCCAAGAACGCTGCAGATGACGCGTTATTGCGATTACAACGCGCGCGAGGATTGTGGATGCATCTTTTACAGCCGGGTTCATTACGGTGGATTGACAGCAACCGTTTTGAGGCCAAAGCAAGTATTCCGCCTGGTCTTACTACTCCTCATGAGAGCAATTGCATTCTTTCCGGTCGGATTGTGGCGCGGGATGAAGAAGGCCGACCTACTAGGATTGAATACAATTGTTTTGGGTTCCCGATGCTTGGGGATATGTCACTGGAGTTTATTTATCAAGAGCCCGTCGGTGATACGAAATTACCAAGTATTATTATAAGCACAATAGATTACTTTCCGCCCAAGCGAGCTAAACAAAGCATAAGAACAACGAACTTCCTGAAATATGTCAAAGTTGGGATCGACCCGAACATCGCTTCCAATGGTTATGTGCCAGATATTTTTGTGGATCCAAAAAAGCCACTTGAGGTATTAATTACAAGCAACGGAGTGAATTACAGGGTAGAGGGATCCAATTGGACCCCGATTAACAAGCCACCTCCTAAACCAGAGCGATTCGCGTCCGCCCACAAAGGATTAAGGTTCATGTTCATCGTTACGTTTTTTGCGCTTTCAATTGTGTTTTTCCATTTTTTAGTTCGCAAAGGACAAAATTGAAACAAACATAAGTGAGCAAAACCTGAAAATGTAAAAACACAACGACGTATGAAAAGAATAACTCTCAGAATAACTCTCATCGGTGTCGCGGTTATCGCGATTATATCTGCTCTTGCAAGTAACGACCTTTGCTGGGTCACTAAGCAATATGAGTGTACCCTTGAGCTTTCCGCACCATCGTATCCGTTCGCTGGAAATTGCTGTTTGGGTTTTAGAAATTGTTGCACAGGCACGGGCAAATATCCTGACTCAGCGTTGGCGTCTACAGGCTTAACAGGTTATACATGCCAAGAGGTGCTTTGTTCCGGATCCTGCTCAGGAGTGGATGGCGTGGGGAATCCTTTTACCATTACTGGGTCGAAACCGACAACTGGTTGTCCGGCTTCAGGCAGTTCGTGCCCATAAGCTACTTTATCATCTGATTGGAGTAGTGCTTTGTCATTGAGTGTGCAGGTGTCCTATGGGGCATTGGTTATTTGCAGGGAGTGGTTAAAGCGACGAGTGAAAACCACTTGCTGCATGGGGCAACAAAACTATGGGCTATAGTGAACACTCCAAATGTAGCGCTTGCTTTTGGGATTCAAGCAGACCGTTGGCAACACCAATGTCGATGAAGGGCGCGCGCGGCCTATTAGAGCTGAGGCGCTATTTCACGGAGCTTGCAGGGTGTTGAAAAGGGCTGGCTTTGTGAAAAGCTGGCCCTTGAAAATATCTGGATTTTTTCTGTGTTTTTCAGAGGAAGATGACTTTTTCGGCAGGCGGCCAAGCGCGAATGGGACGTTAATTAAATAACGTCCGGAGCCTGCATAAACACCGCCTGATTTATGCAGATGCCTGAGCCGTCGGGTAGGCCAAATTTAGTAACGCAAGCGATCGGCGTTGCACAGCTTAGCTGGAAAACCGGCGGAGAAATAGGCTCGATTTGGCCGGTATGCCAGAGGCAAGATGAGCTGCACGTGATGTCAATGCGGGAGCATAGAATTATCCGGACTGAAGCACGAGGCAGCAGCTATCAACGGTATTGACCATGATAGTTGGGGCTGCGGCTGGAGTCGGTATGGCAGTTTAGCCCTGGAATAGTTCTTGCGATGTCTCAAAGGATGCATAATGCTACTTCCAAGTTGAGGGGACGTGAATGATGATGGGGTACACAACGAGTGCGTATTTTAAGCTTGCGTTTTTTTCGGTGAGACTGCCAAAGATGAAGACGGTTCCGGTAAAGCCATCATTGTTGTCGAGAAATTGAACGGCGCATGTTCCTTCTAAATACAGGCTGGGGTGCTGGGAGTGCAGGCGCGCCGTGCGGGAAGGCCGGCATGACTGGGTTAACGAGGCGCGACGTATTGGCCCTATTATTATGCATTTTCGTGCTGGGGGTAATCGGGCTGAAATTCCTGGGCGGGGGTGAGACACGGCGGATTTGGGTGTGCAAACACAGGTTAGGTAATTTAGGAGCGGCTTTTGCCAAGTATGCGAAAGATAGTGGCAATTCCTTGCCACCAGCGGTTGTTGACGTGGGCCGTGTAACTACAACATGGGACATGGCAGTGGCACCCTACCTGTCTGGATCACGATCCGCTACGGATCCAGCGCATCAAGAAGAATTGAAACAAAAACTCTGGCCAATGTTCCATTGTCCCTCAGATACGGAGCCGCGTGGTGGAGAGGTACCGCGTAGTTATTCAATGCCGATGTACGATGTGAAAAAGGTTGGGTGGCCACCAACTGAAGACAGCCAAGGCGGCCTTGGGTTGTATCTAGATGCTGATCGGTGGAAGTTGATACGCGAAGCGGAACCCACTTTACCTGCAGGGTCAACACCTGCGATTCGGCTTTCAATTGTTCCCAATCCGAGTTGGACAGCGTTATTGGTTGAGCAAATAACGATTCGCAACACGATGTTTTCCACAAATTTTGCTGCCACACCAGGGCCTAGAGACCAGTGGAATGCAAAAACAATCTCTTTGGAGAATTTTCATCGTGGTAAGCTTAATTACTTGATGTTGGACGGTCATGTAGAACGTCTGACGATTCGGGAGAGTGGCGGGCATGCAGGTAACGGTGGTGTATGGACGATTCGAGCATGGGATTAGGAGATGAAGCTTGATTCGAGTATATTAAGCCAGTGGTTGAGTTTAAATCATCGTCGAATTGGTGTTTGGATAATTGTGATTTTACTCGGCGGGTTTGGCGTAGAGTTTTCTGTGCGTTGGTTGAGTGTCCCGCATGGTGTGGAAAAACTAGCTGCACAATTTGCTGCAGTTGGTGCGGTTCAACAAGATCCTGCCGTGGCGGTGAATCATGCTGGTAACCTAGTAGGTCTAATCCGGAGTACTGAAGATGGTGTAGGGGTATTCATCGTTGATCTCAAGGCTAAGAAGGAACGGCTTTTGCAACGGGTGCGTGATTCCGAATATTACAGAAAAGCACGTATGGCACGTGTATGGGGGTGGTCTGCAGATGACTCGTTTTTTGCACACACCTGGGGAGATAAAGATGGGAATCTTTCGCTTTTTATTTGGAATCAGACAGATGAAGAACCGGTGGCGCAGATTCCTTTGCCGCGTGGTCTCCGTACGATGAAGTGGGTAGGATCAAATGATTGTGTGTATATCGATTGGTCAACAAACTTGGTCTATTTAAAAGCTAGGGGGGGTACGTGGGAAGAGGTGGCAGTTTGGCCATTGCCACCTGGTCCAGGGCGACCGGTACTGGAAGTATTGGATAGCGAGACTATTGGGGTGGCGTGGCTAGGGGGTACTGAACTGTGGCAGGTTGAGCTTAGATCTGGGAGAACCCTGAAATTTTATACTGCAACCGCAGGTACAACCATTGACGCGGTGCGTTATGCTCCAGAAAACCGTGCATTTTTGATTTCTGAAAGTGTGCGACGTGCAACCACATCAACCTTAGTACAGGTTACTTATGGTGGTGATGGTTGGTCGCGCCGTGATATAGGACGTTGGCCAACAATACGCGCAGTCGAATGGATAAATGGAGGTCGAGGTTTTGCGATCCATATTCGGCAGGGCGAGAATAACTATTTGTTAGTCAGACCAGATCCATTTGTGTCAGATGCAATCCATTTCAAAAATGGTGGTGTGTTGGGCATTTTCACCACTTCGACCACAGGGGCGGTATATGCGATTGCATCGCTCTCAAATGAACCACCAGCGATCTGGAAGTGCAGCGGAGATGACAAGGCCCAAGTTTATTCATTGCAGGGAAAGGATGGGGAGTCATTGCGATACCAGCCAGTATTGGTAGGCTGGGCGCCTTTTAATGGACACAATGCCCGGTTTGAGCTTTTACCGCCTGCAAACTTTTCACGCAACAAGAAGTATCCGCTTGTAATCGGCTTAGCTAGTTATACCTGGTCACCGATCCCACACGCGGTATGCGCACAGGCGTTGGCAAATGCAGGTGCATATGTGGCGTTGAGTGGGTTTACTTTTCGTGAGGACCTGCGTAAGGTCTCGCTTGAACATGTGGAAAATATCAATGCAATTTACAATATGATGGCAGCTAGCCCGAATGTGGATACTAATCGCGTGTTCATATTTGCATTCAGCGGCAGCACGATTGCGGTATGCGAACTTTTGAAACGCTATCCGGGCAGGTTTAAAGGCATAATATTGTTGCATCCCGGAGAGTTGCCTGAAGCAGCAGTTGGTATGTGCGGTCGTGTGCTGCTGACTGCAGGTGTTGATGAGAGTTGGGCAGCACAACGATTTCTAGACTACAAAAAGGAATTATTTAAAGTAGGTATCCCTGCGGAGGTTTTCTTCCATGAGGCTGGTGGACATATAGCGCGTGCACAACGGACCATGTGTGAACGCGTGCAATTGATGGTGAAAACCGTTTTTAGGTGACACTTCTAACCAACTTGCAAAGGCAGCGACATACGAAACACACCTTAAAAAATGCTGTCAGGCTGCTGAGGCAGTTAATAGAGAGGTACGTCTTGCCAAGCATAGGGCAGACATGTTTTGTGTTGATTAGTGGGGCGGTACTGCTCTGGCTCGGCATAACCAAATTAACCACAGCCTTGGTAAACGCCGGATTATATGATCTGTCCGACCCAGCTATTGGCATAAAAATTCAATACACTGTACTTATCATCGGTGTGCTTGAAACAATCATCGGGGTTGTTTGTTTGTTAAATGCGACCTCGTATTTCAGCATCGTTCTGCTGTCATGGCTGACGATGTGTTTGGTGGGTTACCGTGTTAGTTTGGCAATGTTAGAGTGGCCACACCCCTACCACTGGATCAGCCCAGTGATGGCTCACTGGGATGTTTCATCCAAGGTGGCTGACCTGATTGTCACTGGACTGCTGGCGTGGATATTGGTGGGTGGTATAACATTTCTTGTTTTTGGGAAGGCCGGGAAAGCAGAGGAAAAAGCAGCGGTGTTTTACAAGACACGTTGTCAGAATTGCGGTGGCAGAGTGGAATTTCCAGCACATGGACTTGGGCAACAGGTGCCGTGCCCACATTGTTCGGCACCGATGATTCTTGTGACGACCGCCGAGAACCAATCTTCTGAAAAGGCCCCGTCTAACCAATCAGCATTTACGTTAGTGGAATTGTTAGTCGTGATCGCAATCATTGGAATTTTAGCTAGTTTGTTAATGCCTGTGCTAAGTAAGGCCAAAGACCGTGCGTACCGTGTGGTTGACATAAATAATCTTAAACAACTGATCACGGCGACTCATTTATATGCTGCTGATGCCTCTGGCATTTTACCCTGGCCGAATTGGGCTTTGGGGGATTCACCCGACCGCCCAGGGTGGCTTTACCGATTGGACCCACAAGCCCGAGGCCCTGCCAGGTTCAAGGTAGAAACAGGGGTATTTTGGCCTATGCTCCACAACTCCAAACTGTATTTTTGCCCACGGGATGGGCCGCATACGCCACGTTTCAACGAACGACCACAGCAAATTTCTAGCTACGTAATGAACGGTGCAGTGATCGGGTACAACCGCACAAATTATCCCCCGGCTAGGCTGGAAGCTTTTCGGCATGACGATGTGGTGTTTTGGGAGACGGATGAAAAGTACCCGGATTATTTTAATGACGGCGCCAGTTATCCATCGGAAGGCGTGAGTGCCCGCCACGCATTGGGTGCAATCCACGCTACATTTGGTGGGGCCGTGGAGTATATCAAACTTGAAGTTTGGTACTTGGAAGAAGCGAAGCCAACCCGCAACCGGCTTTGGTGTTATCCCGGCAGCAAGGATGGAAGGTAACGAGCTCAGGGTTTGGTGTCTTAAAGTACTGAGAAGCTAGGTTCCGGTGACACCACCGAAGATGTGTAATGATCAGCTTTACAAGTGGAAGGTTTCCGAGGAATGGCGTTGCCCTAGTTTGGCCTTTGGAGACCTCATACCGTGCGCCAGTATTTGGCACACGCGTATTTTTGTTAAACCGAAGGTAACGTTGGTTTGTAACGCGCCGGTTGGCATAGCAATGTAATGGAAATAAACGGGTGCTAGTGAAGAAATTCTTGTGCAACATGAAGATTAGCCGGATTCTCAGCTTCTGCGTGCTGCCTGTGGCAGTAGGGGTAGTATTGTTGTCGGAATTCTTGGTTTCTCCAACCGCCCCGGATTGGTTACGCAGGATTGCCTTCGAGGTGCAGCTAGTAATATGTGATGCACAGACGCAGTGGATGGTAGTCGCTTGCCTAGCCATTTACTTTGTTGCGTTTCTTTTCCTTGAACAGCGCTTAGTGGGTAACCGTCCCTGGTGGCGTTTATACAATCCCAACTTATGGTTAGTTGGGTTAGTTGGGCTTGGTGCACTTCGTTATGGGCTTGATTGCGTGAGAGGGGCACATCCTACCGAGTTTGTTGGTCTTTTAGCGGGTGTTGTTCTTGGCCAAGGCGCCTTGATTTGGGTTTGCTGGCCTCAAGATGTGCGTGAAAGGGCTATGCGGACACTATGGTTGCTTGGGACGATTGTATGTTTGCTTGCGGGGGCGGCCTTATGGCAACCAGCGGGTGAAGGGACATTCCAATATCGCGGAGTGCCCCGCTGGCGCGGAGCGTGGACAAGCCCAAACACTTACGGGGTGTTGATGGCTACTGGGTTGGTCTTGGCGGTAGGACAGTTGATCTACAGCTTGCGGTTTAGAGCCCACAGTGCGACCTTCAAAAGTACGCGAGTTGCTTGGATTGTGGCCAGTGGGGTTGCAGCGAGCTTATGCGGTGTTGGACTATTGAAAAGTTATAGTCGTAGTGCCTGGCTGGGTATCGTGGTGGGAATAGGGTTTCTTATTTATGAGTTGGCGTACGGGTGTTGGACCAATGGCCAACTCGCAAGATGGCTGCGCCGGAATGGACGGCTGTGCATAGTGCTTATAGTGTCATTGTGGGTGTTGGCGTTTTGGCAGTTTCGGGATACGGAGTGGCGCCTGGTCCGACGAGCTTTTTCAGTGGGAAATATCAACGACTTTTCTTGGCGCAACCGCCTGACCACTTGGGAAGGAGCACTGCAAATGATGGCAGACCGGCCGCTGATAGGCTTCGGTTGGGATAGGTTGTGCCCCGCATATAGTGAGCTTTATTCTCCCCCAAAACTAGCGGAGTCAGGAGCTATCGGGTTAAACGACTTTTTCAAAATTGGTGTGAACTCAGGTCTGCCGGCACTTCTATGTTTTGCAGCGTGTATATGGCTGCGGTTGCGTCGGAACATGCTAGCGGCTATTCACGAGTCGGACTGTACAGTGCCAAGTGAGGTGCAAAAGATCGAGGTATTTTCGTCCATTTGCCGGTCCGGAGCGCTTGTGATGTTTGTGGGGTTTTGGTTTGCTGGTGGGCTGTTCAATTTATCGCTCGGCCCAGTTTTTTGGGCACTGCTGTTGCTTGGAAGCATGGATGCTAGCTTGCAGAGTGTTACCGTGGGCAACCGGCTTTTGCTGCGACCAGTAGTGTTCTGTACACTTTTGACTTTTGTTACAGCGCTGGTCTGGGCAACCGCGCGTGATCCGTTTCAACGAGTCGTGTTTTCCGTGTGGGACGAGCGCGGAATTCGTACCTCCTGTCTAGCAGTGAGGCCGAGAGGAGCCGAACCATTACCTGTGGTGATATTCGCGCATGGTGGTGGTGATAGCTTGGAGACATCTGGCAAAACGCTCCGGCTGATTGCGGAGCAAGGTGTTGCTGCCATTGGCTTTGAGTACAATAAGACAAACCAGGGGCATTTCAATGCACAAATGCGAGCTTTGCTAAGAGCCTTGGTGCGGCAACGCTGGGTACAAACTAATGCTGTTGCATGGATAGGTCACAGTCAAGGTGCGCAGTGGATGTTGTCCTTTTTGGTTGATCACCCACAATTGCAACCCGAGGTTATGGTCAGACTTGCAGGTGGTTGGGTTGATAACCTGGGGTTTTTGGAAACTAATACAATGCACAACCAGTTGTTTTCAAAAATGCGTGTTTGGTTGTTGCATGGTGAAGCAGATGAAGTTTTTCCGGTAGCGGAAGTAAAACGGTTAGCGGCGTTACTACGAGCACTTGGTGCAGAAGTACGGTTTGATGTTATTCCGGAGTGGGGGCATAACTTCGGTGCAAATCATATGCTACTTGTGCGTGCGGCGGCGGAGCATTGTGCTGCCCAGCTCGGAGGTAAGCAGCCGGTGCATGTGAACGTACGGCCTATCAAACTTTATTACTGGATCCCGGCAGGGGTAACGTGGATAGCTTTTTTTGGTTTGGGCTGCTGCCGATCTAGTGGGCGCCAGTCACAGCCAAGTAGATGGCTACTGTTGGCGGCATGGATCTGTGGGATACTTGCGCTTTGCGTCACGCTTTTACATTTTGTGATTTTTGGGCTTCCAACTACGAGAAACATCGTGCAGGTGGCGCGCCATGTTGTCGTACCAGCACGATTACAAAAAGATTTCGTCTGGTTAACTGCTACTTTGGGCGGTACGCAAGCAACTATACATGAGGTAATAGAGCATGTGCGACTGGCTGATTTGCAGCGCAACTTTTTCAAGCTGCCCCTTGATGAGTCCAGTTACCATTGGTGGGTACTATCACCACAACTGGCCGATTACGGCGAACCTATTGGGTGGCGTAGGATGCTATGGGAAAGTTTTTATCCGCGTGTGCGCCGAGCCGCCGATCTCAGCGTTGCTGCCGAGACTGTTATACAACATTTGCGCCAGCGTGTGACAGTTGTAGATCGCAGTGGGTTGCCGGAGTCGGTGGTTGAGATTTGGCGAAACCAAGCAACAACGCGTGCTGGGTTCGAAAAAATCTACGTTGCAGCGCTGCGATCGGTTGGCATACCAGCACGGTTGGGTCCAACAGGTCGAGCAGAGATTTTGAGTGATTCCACTTGGACTCCTGCACCACGATCAATCCTGGAATGTCTGAAGGAGGTGGACTGAACTGGTGCAGTGGTTTAAGACATCTCGAAATTATTGCGATTAAGACGAAACTCCGTGCTTCGTGAATTTTTGGGGATGTGTTTATGCTAGAAATTCACGAGGCATGCTTGGTATTCACCACGCAAGTGCCCCTTCAAAAACTAAAGTTGTTTCTTGATAGGGATCAACTGGGTAGAGCTGTGGGTGGTTGCCCCTGACTAACTAATCTACGGTTTTCGTACTGTGGCGGTTGTCTATTTGTAGGGGTTACATGAGGATTTTTAGGACTACGAATTGGTATAGGCGTATTTGTGGATCCAAAGTGGATGCGCTGGGGGTTACGTGAGCAAAGCGAACAATGGGTAAGGCTGATACGGCAGCTGATCCAAGTAATTGCAGGGGGTATGATGACCGTGCATATCTGGAGCTAATCCACGCCAATGGGGTTCAACGGTTTTTTAGGAAGTTTTGTTCAGTAGGTCTCCCCTGAAGGCTTTTGGGAGCTGCTTTGCAGTCTAGTAACTTAATCTAACGCCACAGTCATAGCTATGAGTGCAAAAACTTTGCAGGTGAAGTGTTTTCGGATAGGGGACCACGTGGATCGGCGATGGAAAAACGCCAGGAGCAGTGCCAAACTTTGACAGAGTTTATTGTGAGCTGAATTTAAGGACGCTTGCTAGGGCTTCTTTGATTTCCTCCTTGCTACGGAGACCTACCATCTGGTTTCGGACACGTCCATTCCAGAACAACAACAGTGTTGGAACGGCGCGGATATTGTATTGATTAACTAATTCTTGCTGGGTGTCGGCCCTGACTTTAGCAAGTTTAATTTTGCCGTTGTATTCTTGGGCGAGTTCCTCGAGCACTGGCTCAAGCATTTTGCAGGGACCACACCAGTCTGCCCAAAAATCTACTAGTACTGGAATCGGGGACTTTAGCACCTCCTGGTCGAAGTTTTCGCGGGTAACAGTTACGATGTTTGAGGTTGCCATACAACGTGAAGGGGAAGCATTAACTCGTAAAAACGATTTAATTTTTCCTAACTGGTTTGGAGCAAAAGGTATAAGACACTTGCAGCCACAATTAAAGCAGCTATGGCACTACCTATTGCAAGAATGGAATCAATTTTTTCCACCTGTGGTGCGACAGCTTGTGCAGCTGGACCTGCTTTGACTGCTACAGGTGCGGGTTGCGCAGCTGGTGCAGTTTTCGGAGCCGGGGTAGCTTGAGCGGCTGCTGGTCCAGGGGCTTGGGCTGCAGTGCCCGTGGCCCCACCTACTGTGCCTGCAGGTGGGACAGTAGGCATTTTAATTGTGGGGGCCGCAGAAGGCCTTGGGGGAAGGTTTATCCTCACTGTTTCCTTTTTAGGTTGCACCTTCCCGGTTTCTTTTTTAGGTGGCACACCTGTTTCGTTCTCTGCCATAGCAACGCAAAGCTATTTTAGATGTTTTTTTAAGTCAACAAACTTTTGTGGGACGAAAAAGAGTATGCCTCTTTTCGTCCCACTTTTTTAGATCGATAGATTTGGGGGCGATTCAGCCCTGAGAGGGGTGAATTATCCTCCGTTAAAACCTGGCTTCGAACCGTCGACCGCGTCGATGGGAGCGCTCGCGCTCCTCTTTCGGTCTGGCCAGGTTCACTGTGAGTGCGCGGCCTTGGAATTCTTTGTTATTGAGTTGTTCAACTGCGCGGTTGGCTTCTTCGGCTGTTTCGAACTCTACAAACGCAAATCCTCTGGATTTGCCCGTTTCACGATCTACCATGATAGTTACCGACGTCACATTACCGATCTGCGAGAAATACGCGTGCAGATCTTGCTCACGCGTTTTATAGGGAAGGTTCCCTACGAATAATCTAGTCTGAGTCATAATTACTACAGAGCTTGTCCGGGAAAACTGATAGCGTCGGGGGATCACTCCTGCCGGATCACCAACTGTCTCTAGCACTTGTTGCGTACAATCTGTCTTCGGACACCAACACTTTCAGTTTTTCCGAACTTTGCTTGCACTAATTTCGGCTGACTTGTGTAAGGTGTCAAGCAAGTAAGGGGAAAATTTTAGGTGGGGGGCTAATCTGTGAGGGGGCCTAAGCTTAATTGGCTTGGCAGGGATTTCGCTGGCTGTGTAAGTGGCCAAGATATTGGAGACGTTTATTTTACTGTGATTTGTAACCCGAGAGCTGGTTTAAGTCGGAACCCTCATTTCAAAAGGGGTATTTAATGGGAAACGTGATAAGGGTGGGTCGCTGCGGTGGGTGTGATTTTAAAGTGCTGAAGATGTAATTAACTTTTTCCTACGCATGTGGGTTGGCATGGTGTTTACTTTTTGGAAGGCAGGACTACTTTCGGCCCTAAGGAAAGTAGGGGAACATTTGATATAAAATTGGAGGGCTGGTGTGATTTTGATTGTAGGGTTAGGCGGGGTCGATGGGTCCTCGGCACCTGAGATTGAGTACGGAAGGGGGGTGCGGCGTGTAGTGGGTTTACACTAGTGGTCTTTTGGGATCTTCCAGAATTTGTAACTCGTTGGAGACTCAGGGAGTTTTTTGGGGGATAATCAGTGGAGAGGGTTGGTGGGGATTAGCCGTGATGCGAGTCGTTGTCTGAGCGCCTCATAGAGGAATACGGCGACTGCGTTATTTACGTTAAGGGAATCGAATCCGTGGTGCATAGGGATAGCGACTGCTTCTTGGCAGGCGGCTAAAACAGCGTCGGACAGGCCGTATCCTTCGCTTCCAAACACAATACAGCAGTCGACGGTGAAATCGACATCCCAGATTTTTCTGTATGTTGCATGTGGGTGAGCTGCGCAGAGTTTGACGCCTAGGTCTCGGAGTTTATGGAGGGTTTCAATGAGGTTGGGTGGTTCGATTACTGGGAGGGAAAAGATGGCGCCCATTGAATTGCGTACTGCTCGGCGTAGGAATGGGCTTGCGCATTTTTCGCCGGCGATGAGTCCATGGGCTCCGAGAGATAAGCTGCTTCGGACGATGACGCCTACGTTTTCTGCGTTTGTTAGGCCATCCAGTGCTACGAACAATTTTGGGGTTGGTGCGTTGCGGACGAACTCTTCGATGGTAGGCTGATGAGGGATTCGACCTACGGCCAAAACGCCTTGAAACATGTTGAACCCCGTCATTATTTCGAGTTGCCGTTTTTCGTCTACTAGATACACGTGAATATGTTCTGGCCGTTGTTGGAGTATGGGTTCGTAGGCGGGCAACCACGATTTCGGCATTAGCATGGAAAGCACCTCGAATTTGCTAGCGAGCAGCCGTTGGACTACTTTATGGCCTTCGGCAACAAATATTCCCTTTTGGAAATGTTCCAAGGGACGACGCATTGTCCGGTACGGTTCTAGTTCAGGCAGGTCAAGGGAATCGATTGTGTGGGCGCTGAACATTGTTGGTTGAGAGGGGAAGTTTATGGTATGATCAATGGGTCTGCTGGGGCGTCCTGGTAGGTAAGTAAGGCCCGTACGTGTTGGGCACCTGCTTCAGATAATGCGGCTTTGATTGCGGAGTAAGCGAGCATTGGGGTGTTACATTCTCGGCTAATGTGTGCAAGGTAAACGTGGTGTAGGCCATCCCATAGCACGCGTTTAAGTGCTTCTGCGGCTTCTTCATTTGAAAGATGTCCGAATGAGCTCATGATGCGCTGTTTAAGTTTCCAAGGCCTGGTGGGGCAATCGATAAGCATTTGGCGATCGTGGTTTGTTTCTAAGACGATGGCGTTAGCTGTGCAAATACGTTCCGTGACCAATGTTGTAACGTGTCCCAGGTCTGTAATAATTGCCACGGTTAGGTTTTGGGTTTGGATAAGGAATCCGACTGGATCTTGGGCGTCGTGTGGGACTGAAAATGGGTGGACGTCAATATCACCAATTGAAAAAGTTGCGCCGTTGTGGAAGACGTGGAGGTTTAATGAGATTTCGAGGATTTCGCGGATTGCATCTCGTGTGGCTCCATTACAATAAACTGGGATTCCAAGTTTATCAGCAATGCCTTTTAAGCCGCGGATATGATCGTTGTGCTCGTGTGAGATAAGGATAGCCGAAAGGGTTTCTGGGGAACGGCCAATTAGTGCTAGGCGTTCGCGCAGTTGCCGGGGACTTAGGCCAGCGTCTACGAGCACACGAGATTCGCCGGCTTCAATATAGATACTATTGCCGGCAGATCCGCTGCCCAAGATTGTCATGGAAACACCCATTTGTTTTCACACTATTTGACTCGGTTTGGAGGTGCAAACGATTTTTCTTATGGGCTTGGGAGTTGTGAGTGGAAGCGAAAATTCGTTTGGCATTGTCGGTGGTTGGGGTAAGCTTTTGTAGTGTGTGAATAAATAGTACGGCATATATGGCATACTCTTGTAAAAGGCACGGTACGATAGGAAAGCACCAATCAACGCCGATCCGTGCGCTCAAACGGCGTTTATTGTCGGGCAAGCGAATCATGCCGCCCAATATTACAGGGAAGGAAACGGTTGAGACTTTAATTGAGGAAACATTTTTGGCGTACAATGCGGCTCGTTTACGGGAGGCTGTGAGCTTGTTTGTGGAGAAGATGCTTAGGCCGGAGGTTACGATTGGGATGAGTTTTGCAGGGGCGTTGACACCGGCTGGACTAGGAGCTTCTTGTATAGTTCCATTGATTAAGGCTGGGTTCGTGGATTGGATAGTTGCCACGGGGGCTAACTTGTATCACGATTTACATTTCGCCTTTAACTTGCGGTTGCATGTAGGAACCCCGCGTGTAGACGATGCGATGTTGCGTGCGGCGGGTGTGGTACGCATTTATGACATTTTACTAGGGTTTGAGGAATGTTTGTTGGAGACAGATAGACGGCTTCGCGAGATTTTGGCAGGGCCCGAGTTCCAGAAAGAGATGGGTACTGCAGAGTTTCATTATTTGGTTGGGCGGCATTGTGCTTTGGAAGAGGAAAAGCATGGTTTGAAGGACGTTAGTGTGCTTGCAGCTGCATACCGTGCAGGTGTGCCAGTTTATACTAGTTCGCCTGGCGATTCGAGCATTGGCATGAATATGGCATGCTTGACCTTGCAAGGTAGTCAATTGAGGATTAATCCAGCGATTGATGTGAACGAGACAGCTGCAATCGTGCTAAATGCAAAGAGATCGGGCGGGCGCAGCGGTGTGGTGTTATGGGGTGGTGGCAGTCCCAAGAATTTTGTTTTGCAAACCGAGCCGCAGATTCAAGAAGTGTTGGGGATTGCTGAGCATGGGCATGATTATTTTATCCAATTTACTGATGCGAGGCCTGACACAGGGGGGTTATCGGGCGCAACTCCAAGTGAGGCAGTGAGCTGGGGTAAGGTGGATCCGAGGGCATTACCGGACACCGTAGTTTGTTATACAGATTCTACTCTAGCAATGCCATTATTTGTGCATTATGCGTTGGCCAAACATGCGCCACGACCATTAAGACGCTTGTATGATAAGCGTGATCACATGGTTGAGTTTTTGAAGGGGGAATTTTATCGCGCAAATAAATCACTGACTCCAAGGGCTAGGAGGTGAGTTGGTGCGCGGGCCTGGCAGATTTACGCGACGTTGAACCGTTTGCGTTTTTGTTTTAGTGCTTCTAACAATTGTGGGATGGGCAAGCAGTTTACTACGTCGGATGGTGTTAGCCATCCTTTGCGGGCGGTACCTACCCCTAATTTTAGAAAGATCACGTCGTTTGCCGAGTGTGCATCGATTCCAATTGCACATTTAACGCCTTTGCTTTTTGCAAATGGCCAGTACCGCCAGTCTAGATCCATTCTATCTGGAGCACAGTTGAATTCGATCCAAGTACCCGTTTCGGCGCATGCATCGATTACTGCATGGATATTTACTGGGTATGGATCGCGTTTTAGGAGCAGTCGGCCTGTGGGATGTCCCAAGATATTTACCCATGGGTTTTGTACGGCTTTGATGATACGTTTTGTCATTTCAGCTTCCCCACCGGCGAACCCCGAATGAACGCTTGCAATAACCACGTCGAGTTCAGCCAATATTTCGTCTGGCAGATCGAGCGAACCGTCTTTAAGGATATCGACTTCTATGCCTGTGAGTAGCATGAAATCGATGCCCTGTTCCTTGAGACGTTGGTTGATTTTTTTGATTTCGGCCAACTGTTTTTTGAGGGTGGGTACGTCTAAACCACCGGCTTGGAACGCGCTTTTTGAATGATCGGTGATAGCCCAGTATTTGAACCCGTGGGCGTGCATTGTTTCCACAATCTCTGGCAAAGTTTGGTGTCCATCGCTCCAGGTTGAGTGGTTATGCAGTGATCCTTTGATGTCCTCGTATTTAACGAGTTCAGGAATTGGTTGTTTTTCGGCCACTTCGAATTCACCATGGTCTTCCCGAAGTTCGGGTGGGATGTAATGGAGACCGAGCCTTTCATAGATTTCGGTCTCGTCTTTGCACGGAATTAGCAAGGACGGATCGCGAGTTTCTTCTTTCGACCGGAACAATCCGTATTCGTTTAGACGAAGGCTTCGAGCGATAGCCCGCTGGCGCATCACAATGTTATGTTCTTTGCTACCGGTGAAATATGCGAGTGCGAATGGGAACTCATGTTCGGCAACTATGCGGAGGTCGCTCTGGATCCCGCCTTGCAGTAGGACGCTTGCTTTGGTTTCGCCCATTGCCAGGACTTTTTCCACTTGGGGTTGCCCAGCGAAATATTCCATCACTTCCTTGGGTTTATTGGATGTGACAAGAAAGTCGATGTCGCCTATCACCTCCTTATTTCGCCGTAGGCTGCCAGCCACGCTGCATTTGGTGATGTACGGATGGTTCCGTAGTTCATTGAGAATTGGTTCAGCCACTGACCATGCTTCTACAAGAAGGTGTTTGGATGCTAAGGCGCGAGCTCGTTGAATACCTTCGAGGATATTGGCTTGGAGTTTCTCACCAAATCCAGGTAGGATAGCCACACGACCTTCTTTGCATGCTTTCTCGAGTTTTTCGATCGAATCGATTCTAAGTTTGTCATACAAAGTTTTTATTCGTTTGGGTCCCAGGTTAGGAATTTCCAGCATTTCGATTAGGCCGGGTGGAATGCTAGCTTTGAGTTCTTCATAATAAGCCAGTTTGCCGGTGGTAACCAGCTCGGTGATTTTTTGTGCGATGCTTTCTCCAATACCTTTGATCTGATCCAGTCGGTTTTCGGCAACTACCTTTTCAAGTGGTTCGGTAAGCCCTTCAATGGCTCGAGCAGCGTTAATGTAAGCCCTGGATTTGAATGGGTTTTCCCCTTTTAGTTCGAGCAAGACTGCGATCTCATTCAGAATCGCTGCTACTTGGCTCTTATCCATGAAACCAAACATAAGACTAACTTTGGCTACTCTTCAAACGCGAAATTAGGTTGTGAGTTGTGCCGATTGTTAATGCCGCTTTCCAAGTAGATTTGGGGGTGGAAAAACACCTCATTGGTGGGCATGGTAATTAAAATTATGTGGCCATGCATCCTTTAGGAGTATCCACACTTGGGTTTCTAGTGGCGCGATTTAAGGCTTGTTTTAAGGCAGTAATGTGATTGGGTCCCCCTCAGTTTGTAGGATAACGCAATTATCCCTGGTTAGTTGAGTCAGTTGGTATAATGCAAAAACCAATTGATCATGTGTAAGATTAGTCTCCTGGGGATTCTGTATCCCCCTGCTTCATCCTCACAACTTTGTATTAATTTGGGGCCTTGCCGTTGGTGGGTTAGACTTTATTCTTGATCCTAGGGGTATAGGTGCCGTTTAGCTAAGCTTCTGTTAGACTGATCCATATAATAAATGGCGCTGCCCAGGCTGATTTTTCTAGGGGGTAGGAATCTTTCTAGGGGTCCTAGCAGCGGGTCTTTGGTTTGGGTAAGAACGATTTTTATGGAGAAAGTCCATTTGTTTTTTGACTTAGGCGAAGTTTTGGGTACAATAGGAGCAGTGAGTTTGCGTGCCATCACTTTTAAGAAGGGTCGTTGGGTTGCGCTTATACTGGCTTATTTCTTCCTTGGGGGAATTGGATTTTCTCAAAAGGAACAATGGTTGAAGTTTCGCCCCGTCAGTGATGATTACGGGGTGCGTGGAGTCACGGTTTTAGTCACTACTAACCTTCCTGTGGGGTTGGTACCACCAAAGGAATCAGGTACATTGGCGTTTTTCCGTTGGTGTACTGCGCTGGATGGAAAGGCTAGGTGGTTTTGCTTTCCGATACCCCCGTTGGGGGGAACGGTGACCAAGCTGTACATAGATAAAAACGCGAATGGCCGGTTGGATGATGACGCGCCTGAGTTACCCGTCAGGTCCAGTGAGGGCGAATGTGAGTTTGGGCCATTTAAGATTCAGTTAAGCACTCCAGATGGACCAGTAGTATATGTAATCGGGGTTGTGATAGAAGATCGTGCAGAACGTGCTTCACAGGGCCCCCGGTGGTTACCTCGGATTTTTTCTGCTGGAGTATATCAAGGAAAGGTGGACTTTGGGGGCAAGAAGGTGCTTTTGACGCTCATCGACTGCAATGCAAATGGTGTTTTTAATGACACTTTTGAATGTCCCGAGGGTCCAGATATGATAGCAATTGATGAAGGTAATAGCCTTTCTGAGTCTGATATGAATGAGCGGCCACTTAGTAGGTATATTGAAGTTGGTGGCGGGTGGTATGAATTGGAAGTGGCTCCTGATGGTGCATGGGTAAAAGTGAGAAAGGCGGAAGGCCTTCAATGGGGTACTATCCAAGTCCCTGTAGGAGTAACGGAGCTGAAGCTTATTGGTGAGAATGGCAAGTTAGATTTGAGACCTCAGGATGGCATTGGACAGCTTCCCGTAGGGATGTATGAGATTATGGAGTATGAATACTCCAAGAAAGATTCGGCGGGTGTTAATTGGCGGGTAAAAGGCTGGTTTAAGGAGTCAGTTTTTGTGCGGGTTCAAAAGGAGGTTCCTGGTTCACTCCGGTTGGGTGAACCGATTACGTTGGCGTTATCTCACGAGGCTTTGGGTGAAGGTAGGGTGCGGTTTGAGCTAGATGTGCAAGGGCCTTTAGAAGAAAGGGTGATGGTGTACCGTGGTAAGCAACAGTCTGTTCCGCCTCGGTTGGCCATTTTTAGTGCTGATGGAGTTTTTGCTGTCACGAACACGTTGGAGTATGGGTGAGGCGGGATTTGCGCGCTCTCATGGCGAGAGCCTCGTCGGGCAAAAAGACCTTTAATTGCAACAGTAATTTACCCAGGTCCACTGAATACAAGGGGTGGTAAAGTAGTGCTTAAACCTGCCGGTCGTAAGCCGGTGGATACAAATCCTGTGGTTGCTATTGAGTCCTTGCGAGTGTACACAAGGGAAGGGCTACTTGAGGGTGGACATTTGAATGATAGAATTGGGTTGAAAGACGTGGATGAGGATGGGCTGGTTGAGCATACATCTAGGTCTAACGTGATGTGGTTAGTTGATTGGAAGCCAGATTTATCAGTGGAATTACAGCTTCGTGAGGTAGTTCCCCTGTCATCAATTGAAATCTGGAATTATAATGCAGAGTTTAGCACGCATTTGGGTGTGGCTGAGGTAACCCTAGAGGTTTCCACAAATGGGGTTGTTTGGCGTGAGATTGGCAAGGTCAAATGTAGGGAAGCGGAAGGCAATTTGGATTATGACACGCCCGTGGTTGTACTTCTGACGAATATGTATGCTGATAGAATTCGGCTGACGAATATTGTGCCGATATCTACCAATGGTAGGGTAGGATTGAGTGAGGTCGTAGTCCGTCGAAATATTGGTGCCCGGCCCGTTGGGGTGTCTCCGGAGGATGGTGCCATTGGAGTAAAACCTGGTAGTGTCTTGTTGAAGTGGACGGCGGTAACTGGGGCAAAGTCGTATCACATTTGGGTGGGGACCAACGCTGACTCGCTAGTTTGCTGTGGGTTTACACATACTACTGGCTACGTGTTAACCAATGTTTTATCTGGGAGACGGTATTGGTGGCGTGTGGATGCTGAGCTAACTGATGGAAGTATGCTAAAGGGCTATCTTGCTCGCTTTGATACCGCAGGGTTAGTTGCCCACTGGACACTTACAAAAATTTCTCAGGATTTATCGGGGAATGGGTATCACTTAGTTTTGTGGGATACGCCGTGTTGGGTTCCGGCGGGTAAATGGCCGGTTGAGGTGTTACAATTTGGACGTCGTCGGTGGAGTTTTGCGGAAGGTAATTTGCCGGTTGAGTTGGAGTCCGCAAGGAGTATGAGTGTTGCTTTTTGGGTTAATGTTCAGGAAGGTGGTAATGCTTCGCAGGGGATCATAGAGGTACCTGATAGCAAGTGGGGAGTTCGATATGCGCCTTCTATCCAAAGAATTGTTGTCAGCTTTTATTCAAGAAGCGGTGAGAACTTTATTTCACAAGTGCTGGTTTCTTCAACCCCGATAATTCCCGGTCAATGGTATCACATTGTGGTTAGCCAGCGGCGTAACTCTGTTGAGTTATACGTAAATGGGAGGCTGGATAGCTCAATTATCACAAATGGGCAGGTCTGCTTTGATGGGGATCGGTTAATAATAGGTGGCTGCCCGTTTAGCGCGAAAGTGGGCGCGTTTACAGGTATGTTATTTGACGTCCGGGTTTACGCATTTGATTTGAGGCACGAGGATGTATCGGCTTTGTACAAAAGCTATCCAGGTGTGGAATAGGCAGTTTTAAACAACGGGTGAAATCACGGGTGGGTGACAGTTGTTGGTTTTATAGACCGCAGGGGAAATTTTGCTGGGTGCGTTTGATTACACAATATTCAGCATCCTGAATTTCATGTTTTTTGCGTGGTGGGTTTTGCGGAGAAGGGGGGCGGTTAAGGAAAGCACGTTGATTAAAGTCGGTTTTTGTGCATTAATAAATAAAGGTAACCTGGGAAAAGAGGTGAACTATGCAAAACTTCGAGTTCTATAATCCTACGCGAATTGTTTTTGGGAAGGGCACCATACAACGTGTGGCGGAGTTGATCCCCCAGGATAAGAAAATCCTTATGACGTATGGGGGTGGTTCGATCAAGCGGATTGGGGTGTATGATCAAATCAAACAAGTATTGAAAGGTCGAGATTTATTGGAGTTTGGTGGTATTGAACCCAATCCGCGGTATGAGACGTTGATGAAAGCAGTTGAGATTTGCCGCCGGGAAAATGTGGAGTTTTTGCTTGCGGTTGGTGGTGGGTCGGTGCTTGACGGCACGAAGTTCATTGCAGTGGCTACGTATTTTGAGGGTACTGAGCCATGGGATATCTTGACCAAGAAGGTTGCGCCCACGCGGGCTATCCCAGTTGGATGTGTATTGACATTGTCGGCTACTGGCTCTGAATCGAATCCATTTGCAGTAATTTCTCGAGAGGCAACGAATGAAAAACTTGCGTTTTCGAGTGTGTTAGTTTATCCGGTGTTTTCGATAATAGATCCCGAGGTGCAATACTCGTTGCCAAAGCGGCAGATCCAGAACGGTATAGTGGATGCGTTTGTGCATGTTATGGAGCAATACGTGACGTACCCTGTTAATGCGCCGTTGCAAGACAGGTTTGCAGAGGCAATTGCCAAGACTTTGGTTGAGTATGGTCCCCGGGCACTCCGCCAACCACGGAATTATAATGTACGAGCGGTGGTTTGTTATTGCACCACTATGGCATTAAACGGGTTGATTGGTTGTGGGGTGCCACAGGATTGGACAACGCACATGATTGGACATGAGTTGACGGCATTTTATGGATTGGATCATGGTCAGACTTTGGTAATAGTTTTGCCGGCAGTTTGGCGTCACCAAAAACGCAGTAAGCAAAAGAAGCTTGAGCAACTTGCGGAGCGGGTGTGGGAAATTAGAAAGGCTGTTGACAAAGCAGAAGCCGCAATAAAGAGGACTGAGGAGTTCTTTAGGTCACTTGGAATGAAAACTCGGTTGTCTGAATTGGGGATCGGATCAGAAAAATTTGATGAAATAGCAGCACGTTTTGAGGGGCGTGGCGTAAAATTGGGTGAACGCCAGAAAATTGGCCCGAAAGAAGTTAAAGAGATTTTGGAGCTCTGCTTGTGAGGTGGTTGGTACAGTGGAGATGTGCTCAGCCTTCCATCTGGATAGAGCAATTTAGGAACCAAGGGAAAAGAAGAAGGGGGACTATTACAGGTTAGGGTAATGCCGAGTTAAATACTCTGCTGCCATTTTCGGGGGGGTGTGATGCAAAGGGCGGTTCTCCCGAGGAAAGGAGCCTATTCGCTTTCTGAGTTTTGAGGTGGCGGTTCAATAGGTGGTTGGGGTTTAGTGGGACGGCTGATAAGAATGTCTCTGGGTTCGGCGCCTTTGCTCGGACCAACAATGCCCCGGCGTTCTAGTTCGTCCATGATTCTTGCGGCGCGGGTGTAACCCAGCCTCAGTCGTCGTTGAAGAAGAGAGACGCTAGCTTTTTGCTCGGTTAGGATTACATCAATGCATTTTTGGATTAATTCCTCGTCCTCTTGGATTTGGTCATCTGATTCTTGTGGGGTTGATTGTTGCAATGCCTGGTGGATTTCCAGTTCGTAGTTAGGCTTAGCTTGTTTGCATATGAACTGGACCACGCGTTGGATTTCTGCGTCGGTCACCAGTGCACCTTGAGCCCGGATAAGTTTTGATGCTCCTGGGGGTTGGAATAGCATGTCGCCCTTACCAATAAGTTTTTCTGCACCTTTGACATCTAAGATAGTTCTGGAATCCACGGCTGAAGCGCATTGGAAGGCGATCCTGGCGGCTATATTAGCCTTTATTACACCGGTTATAACGTCCACGCTGGGTCTTTGTGTGGCGATGATGCAGTGGATTCCAGCTGCGCGTGCCATTTGAGTAATGCGGGCAATGTGCGTTTCTACGTCGCGTGGTGCAACCAACATCAAATCAGCTAGCTCGTCGATAATGACCACAATGTAAGTTAGTTTTTCGGGGATCACTAAATCGTCTTCTTCCTGCACAGTGATTTCTTCATCGATTTGGACGGCGAATCCGTCTGCGGTCGGTTCGATTCGTTCTCGTTTGGTTGTAAGCGGTAATTCAGGCTGTTTTTCTTTTATTGGTTGTGTTTTGGGTCGTTCGTTAAATGCCTGGATGTTTCTGACGCCGACCCGAGCAAAGATCTGGTATCTTTTCTCCATTTCATTTATGACCCAGCGGAGTGCCAAGATAACTTTTTTGGGGTCAGTTATTACGGGCACCACCAAGTGGGGTAGGGCGTTATACTGTTGTAATTCTACCACTTTGGGGTCAATCATCACAAAACGGAGTTGGTCTGGCGGAAATCTGTACAGTAAAGAAGTTACGATTGCATTAACGCAAACGGATTTCCCGGAACCTGTGCTGCCGGCGATCAACATGTGTGGCATTTCAGCCAGGTCAGCAATGATTGGGTTCCCGTAAACGTCTTTGCCGAGTGCGATTGGAATTTTAGCCCGAGTATTACGCCATTCTTCCGACTCCAAAAGATCGCGGAGGTACACGTAAGTTTTTACTCGGTTGGGTACTTCTACGCCTACTGAACTTTTGCCTGGGATAGGAGCTAGGATGTGTACTGATTCAGCTTGCAATGTTGCCGCGATATTATTGCTCAGTGAAGCAATACGTTCGAGTTTAACACCTGGTGCAGGATGCAGTTCGTATCGGGTTATGGTAGGGCCACGAGTGATATCCCCAACAGCGACTTCAATCCCAAACTCGGCCAGGGTTTGCTGAATGCGTTTGGCATTAGCCAAAAGTTCTTCTTTTGTTTCAGAAGGTCTGGATAATGTTGGTGGTGGATTTAACAGGTCGATTGGTGGCAGTTGATAATTGCCTGTGACAAGGGGTGTTATCGTAGCAGCCCGTTTAGTTTTTTTGGTGGATTGTGTGGGTTGAGCTGGTTTGGTTTCTGCGTTGGGTAATGAAATACTGGGGGCTTGACCTATTGGGCCGAGAGTTTGGGCTGTGGATTCGGTGGTAGTGGGTCCAGGTTCAGGTCTGCTCAGGCCGCCTTTTTCGGTTTTTGCTTCGGATTGTGAAGCGGATTCTTCCGTGCTGGTGCTGGCCTCTAAGGTTTGTTTTGGTGAAGTTTTAGGGGCTTCGGGGATGCAGGTATCGCGAATTCGGGGTGTAATCGATGGTTTTGTTTCCTTGGGCGGAGTTTTGTCTTTGATCTCGTCGGATTGAATTTCCCCTGTGAATACAGATGAGTTTTGTAAGCCCAACCAACGGTTTTTAATGATCTTGGCAGCCTGGTTAATCCAATCGCGCAATCTGAAGTCGCTTAGATAAAGGAGGCTAATACCCATCAACATTCCGCATACGATCCAGATCCCCACTTTCCCGACCAACCAGAATCCGTATTCATATGCAAGGTAACCAGCTAAACCACCGATACTATTGATACGAAGGGGTTGAGCCAATTCACGTGTTAAATGCGGGAAGATAAGTTCAATGTGTCGTAACAAGATGGATAGAGTTACAAAAAACACTAACATCCACGGCCACCGCCGCTGTAAGGATGTGAGTTGTTCAATCATCATCCCTAGTCCTATTGCAATAAGTCCAATGGGTACTAGGTAGGCGGAGAGGCCGAAAATGAAAAGCAGGGCGAACCCCAAAAACGCTCCTATCATCCCGCCGTAATTTTTAGCTGGCGAGTTTTGGGGTGGTTCGCGGAGAAATCCCAGGTCACCAGCGTCGAAGGTGATCAAAGCCACTGCCACGAACAGCCCTATGCAAATAAGGGCTGTCCCAGTCAGCAGCCCAAAGTGTTTGTTTGGGGCTGGGTTCCCGTTGCGAGCCATACCTCGAGACTACTCGTGCGGCAGTTTTTGTAAAAGTGGAAATTGAGGGGGGGTCAGGGATAACCCATGTTAAAGTTTTTTCTTTCGGTTAACTGGTTTGAGGCTTATAGGACTTTACATGGAACAGAAAGTACGCGTAGGAGTGATCGGCGTGGGCGCTTTAGGCAAGGAACACGCCCGGATATATGCTGAGTTAGCACGCAGTGGCGTGGTGCAGTTTGTTGGTGTGTACGATATTGATCCTGCAGCGGCGTCTAAAGTGGCTACTCAGTATGGGGTTCGCCAATGCAGTTCAGCTGAGGAGTTATTGGGTGCAGTGGATGCTGTGAACATTGTGACACCAACAACCACTCACTATCAATTAACTCGAATGGCGCTAGAGCGTGGGTGTCATGTCCTGGTCGAAAAGCCAATGACGGATGATGCGACGAAAGCAATGGAGTTGGTTCAGTTGGCTAAGCGGAATAACTGCATTTTGCAGGTGGGTCATATAGAAAGGTACAACCCAGTGTTTGCGTATTTGGAATCAGTTGCTCGCGATCCAAAGTTTATAGAGGTGCATAGATTATCCCCATTTCCCGGACGTAGCACAGATATTGGTGTGGTGTTAGATCTGATGATTCACGATATCGATATAGTTTTGGCGTTTGTAAGAGCACCGGTTGAATCGGTGGAGGCGGTAGGCGTCTCAGTTCTCAGTAATTCGGAAGATATAGCCAACGCCCGCATTAGGTTTAAAAGTGGGTGTGTAGCCAACTTAACAGCTAGTAGGGTTAGCCCCGAACGGATGCGTAAGATTAGGGTCTTCAGTGGAGGTGACTCACCAAGCTATATATCATTGGATTACCGGGCTCAGGCAGGGTACATATACCGTCTCGCAAAGGTTGAGGACCGGTCAAGTAATGTAATTAAACGCATTTTTGCCAGTCACGATGCAACGGTCATAATGGAATATGCTGGCAAGCGAATTGTGCGCGAACCAGTGCCCATTACCAATGAGGAACCATTGCGTTTAGAACTGCGAGAGTTTATCGAGTGCATAACTCAGCGTCGGGCCCCACGCGCTGGCGGCGAAACTGTGTTGGCGGCGCTCGATTTGGCCTTTGAAATAACCAACCAGATCAGGTCACAAGGGGCAGCTATCCCTATCTGATTGGGCCCTTGAGATGGATATACATTCCAGGTTTAGAGACTAACTGGGCAACGTCATTTATCGAATGCGCCCGAGACGATTTATGATAATCGCAGGTGAGGCAAGTGGTGACACACTTGCTGCGGACCTAGTTAGGGAACTGCAAGCGGTGTTACCGGAAGTTGACAGGCCTCGTGTTAATGAGCCACTACCGAGGGTAGGGCCTTTGGCGCCGGAGTTTTTTGGAACTGGTGGGCCCCAAATGGCCAAGGCCGGAGTAGAATTGTTGGAGGACATGACCCGGTTTTCTGCGGTGGGTGTTTGGGAGGTATTCCGAAGGATTCGAACTTACAGAAAAGTTTTCCGGAAATTGCTCCAAATTGCGTTAGACCGCAAACCGGATGTTGTGATAGGCGTGGATTTCTTTGGTTTTAATGGTCGGTTTGCTCGAGCCTTAAGGCGGCTAACTCGTCAGAAAACCGTTTGGTTTCATGGTTGGTCGCCCTTGATCGTCCAGTACGTGTCACCCCAAGTTTGGGCTTCTCGTCCGAGCCGAGCGAAATTGTTAGCGGAAAATCATGATTTGCTCATTAGCATTATTCCGTTTGAAAAAGAGTGGTATTCGCGCAATGTTCCAGAGTTGAAAGTGGAATACGTGGGACACCCGATTGTGGACAAATTGGGTATAGTAAGTGAAACTTCACCCGGAATCGTCTCGGATTTTTTGAAGCGGATCCTGTTACTGCCAGGTAGTCGGGTAGATGAGATCAGACGCCATCTTGGTGTGATGATCGAGGCGGTAAAGTTAATACGTGCCCAGCTTCAGAATGTTGTTGTCCAGATAGTATTTGCAAGTGAGGACCATCGGAGAGAGTGGGAGGAAATAGTGCGCAAGGCGGGAATAGAAATACACCCTGGTCCAGTTTTAGAAGCGCTCAGATACACTGACCTTGCAATTACTAAGTCGGGTACGGTGACTTTGGAATGTGCTGTTATGGGAGTGCCCGCAGTGGTTATGTATCGAACTTCTTGGCCTACATATTTCGTTGCCCGAAAAGTAGTTAATGTGAGGTACCTCAGCATGCCTAATCTAATAGCAAATGAGGAAGTTTACCCAGAATTTATTCAGCATCGTGCCACGCCTTCAAACATCGCACGCGCTGCCATTGATTTGCTTTCAGACCCGAAACGGTACATTCGTGTTAAGGAGACACTTGCCAAAATTTCTACGGGGTTGAGAACGCCCGGGGCAACGCGGCGGGCGGCCATGGCAATCTGTAAACTGCTTGAATGAGACTGACAGGTGTTACAACGTGTCTTCGTTGAAAATGTTAATAATTTGTTACGTACCTTTGCTTGCAAACGATAGTTGTGCGATGTTAAGCGATGAAAAGAAAGTTCAGTGATGCGCAGGGTGTGATAGCAGCGTTCTTGTGTGTATGGCTGAGCAAACAAATTTAGGTGGGTGGAACCGGTACGGGTTCACTTTAATCGAATTGCTCGTAGTAATTGCGATTATAGCAATTCTGGCGAGTTTGCTTTTACCGGTACTAAACAAGGCGAAGGCTCGGGCTCAGGCAATTAGCTGCATGAGCAATATGCGGCAATGGGGTGTGGCCCTCCATTTACACGCTGGGGATAGCGATGATATGTTGCCGCGGGATGGTACGGACAACGGCGGTCAGTACGGGGTGGATACCGGAGCCACTACTGGTCCTGGTAGCCCCAAAGACGAGTACGCTTGGTTTAACGTTTTGCCACCAACGGTTGGTGAAAACACGCTTCAGTACTACTACGAACAGCCAGGTCCGCCTATGGCCAAAATGCCGTTCCCTGGTAATGGCACTGGAAAGATGTGGCATTGTCCCTCAGCAAAAGCTGCTCCAAACGACAATTTTTTGAAGGGTGGATCTTTCGGCTTCTTTAGTTACGTGATGAACATCGATCTCAAACTTAAGAGTTCGATTAGGAATGGGGTAGTTGGCAATAGCTACTCGTACCCTTTAATGCCGAAGATAAGCCAGATCCGATATCCAGCTTACACAGTCATGTTTACCGAGGTAACTTTTAGTCCTACTCTTGAAAACTACGTTTATTCGCCTGAACGCAATGGCATTTTTCCTTGTGCTCGGTGGTCATATTTTCCAAAGCGGCATAATGCGCGTGGCACCTTAGTCTTTGTTGATGGGCATGCAGCACAGTTTAAATGGGACTACGTCTATAACAAGGAGGCCACTGGCCGCGAAGAAAGGTTCAATCCGGACATCTGGTGGAACCCGAACAGGGATATTGCAAATAAACCAAATTGAGGTTGAATAGCTACAGGTACCCTGTGCACAACTAACATAAAACCAATCGGAGATAAAAATGAAAGCAATCGCAAAGCTATTGGTCTGTGGATTATTGGTAGGCCAACTCTCTTTGCTACAGGCAGCCATTCTGCTTCAAGACGATTTTAATTACCAGGACGGCGTGCTTACAGATGTCTCCAGTGGTAAGTGGCGGTGGCATAGCGGGAATGGGAGCGGGATGTTCGTTGTAGGTGGAGAACTGAAGGTTGACGGGGGTTTGGTTGATGACTGCAATGCGCTTTTATCAGGGGGGCCCTATGATGCCAGCGCAAGTGTTCCGGCGCTTTATGCCATGTTCAAGATTCGAGTGACGTCGTTGCCTTCGGGTAGCGGAACCTATTTTGCACATTTCAAGGACAGTGGCACCGGTTTCAGGGCGCGCGTGTTTGTAGGGACCGAGGGTGCAAGTGCTGGTCGTTATAGGTTGGGCCTGGCAAATGGTAGTAGCACCGTTAACGTTTGGTTCCCTCAGGATTTGGACCGAGATGTGACTTACACTGTTGTGGTTAGGTATATACCACAAACAGGCGTTTCGACGCTTTGGGTGGATCCGATGAATGAGACGAGTACCTCGGTCACAGCTACTGACTCAGCGACCTCTATCGGGATTGTACAATATGCCTTTCGCCAGGCTTCAGGTGGGGGAGTGGTAATGGTAGATGATTTGGTGGTTGGTACAACATTTGCCGATGTTATTCCCAGTAGCGCTGGGTACAACCCACCTTTTATAACTGTTCAACCAGCTGACACAAATGTGTCGCAAGGCTTGACGGTTAGTTTTAAGGTGATGGCTTGTGGAGATGAACCGATCAACATTCAGTGGTATTACAATACGAACACACCGGTCCAAGGTGCCACGAGTGATGTTCTTATTCTCACTAACGTCACTTCTTCCATGGCTGGTACTTACCACGCGGTTGTGTGGAATATGGCTGGCGTGACAAATTCCCGGTTTGCTTTATTAACAGTAGTGGAGGACCAAATACCGCCAACAATTACTAATCAACCGCAGGACGTTACAGCTGTCTATGGTCAGCCCGTGGAGTTTACTGTAGGAGCAGCAGGATCACCTCCTTTGGGGTATACCTGGTTTAGAGTAGTTGAAGGAACCACTAACCAGGTCGGGGGGAATTCGATGACACTGACGGTGGCATCGGTAAGGCCTTCTGACGCTGGGTTGTATTTTGTAGTCGTGACTAACCTTTACGGATCAGTCACCAGTCGACTGGCAGAGTTAATAGTCAACCCACCTCCGTTGACGTCTATTGCTGCGATTCGTGCTACTGTGACCCCGCCAAATTACGTTCCTACCAACACTACGCAGTTGTTCCGTGCTAGAGGGGTGGTCACCTCGAAGACAAGCCTCACAAGTGCGGCAAATACGTTGTTTTACATGCAGGATGAGACGGCTGGGATTGCGGTTTACTGGACAGGAGCTGGGGGCGTTACCAGCTGTCCGCCCCAGGGTGCTTTAGTGGAGGTTATGGCACCAGTGACTCATTTTAATGGTCTGCTTGAGTTGAATCCGTCGGCTACCAACCCCCTTCATAGTGTGAAGATTTTGAGTTTGAACAATCCTTTACCAGAGCCGGTGCCTTTGCCATTTGACGATGCTATCAAAAATGACCCATCGGTAATGGAAGGGCTCGAAGGGCGATACGTCGTCGCCACGAACGTGCTTGTCGATTTAAGTGGAACTACGTTTGCGAGTGTTTCCTCTGGCGAACAAATCACCAATATACATGGCCAAACGTTTACTATGTACATCAACGCCTACACTGACATTCCTGGACGGAAGAAACCCACTATGCGGGTAAATATTTATGGTGTTTTGGGCCAGTATGATACGAGCTCACCATATACTTCTGGTTACCAGTTGATTCCTACGGCATTTACCGATTTTGAATTGCCAATTCAGTTCTATAATGTTTTGGAGAACCTGTGGCGGCCGAATGGGCAGCCGACTAATGATTTGTCTGATAATCCTTTGCGCCCGGGTGAGAAAATTACAACCTACGTAAGTGCGCGGGATCTCGGTGGTGGGGTATGCACATTGACCCCGTTAACTTGTCCAGCTGGCGGTAGTTGGGCAACAGGCCCAGTGACAGGAACCAATCCTACTACAAAGTTTACATTTACAGCAACTCCTGCTTATGCCGGTCAGCCGCTAACGTATTCAGCCATGATTACATCGCCCTCTGTAACCTACACTCAAACCTGGTTTGTGTACATACCTACCCCCGCTGAACAAATGGTTTTTATAAGCGAGTTTTTGGCGAATCCGACCACAAATTCTAATGCTCCTCATTACAATCCGCTGCGACGGATAACAGTCTCTACAAACATCGTTGTCCAGGATGAATATGTGGAAATTGTGAATCTCTCGGATGAAACCATTGATTTGTGGAATTGGTCAGTGGAAGATGCCATAACAACTCGTCATGTGTTTTATAATGGTGGTTGGGGTGGAGAAATCATTATGCCAAAGGGTGCGATAGTAGTTTATGGGGGCCCGTTGAACGGATATGAACCGCAATTGCCGGTGCCAGCCTACCCGGCAAACCAATCGACAGCTAATGGGCTTGCCCTTAATAACACGGGATCAGAAATCATTACGGTTCGCAATGGCAATGGTTACCCGGTTGATCGGGTGTTCTATACAGGATCAATGCTTTCTAGTTCAGGCTCTCTAACGCGGTTCCCTACCGATTGTGGGCCGTTTGTCCCACAATCGTATGTGAGTACCAACGCCGTTACCCCCGGATTGCAATATGCAGGTAATTCTTGGGATCAGCCACCTGTGATGCCATCACCAATTAAGGGAATAACCGTTATAGTTGGTAATCCGGTGCGAGTACAGTTTACAAATGATCCTACCAAAGTAAGCACGTTATGGTATGCAAACGATTTAAGGGATCGGTTCCAGGTCTTGTTTGGAGCGAAGATTTCGAACCCTGCGGGTGAATTCATGATAACCAATCCACCGGCCGACAAACAGTTTTACTTCATCACTCAGCAGTAAATTAGGCGAAACACAACATTCAGTATGGCTCATTTTGGTAAATGGGATGCTCCTTGTCCCTGAGGAGCTGGGGAAAGCAAATATTGATGCATAAGCAACTTAGGTTTTTGCTGGTGCTTACCATCAAGAGATCTGTTTGGCAGTACGAGGCTTTTCCGGGAGACAATAGTTTTAAGTAGCTTGCAAACGTTTTCTGGGGGTCTTTAATATTGTTATCTGGGAGAGTGGTCCGGAGTTGGCGGTAGCATGAATCCACACTGGCAAAGGCAAAGATGGTGTTTGGATGATTGTTTTAGGGGTCGTTTTTGGTTGTCTCGCATGTGCACAGCCAGACGAAAGTCATTAACTGTAATGATAAACCGAAACAAAGTTCGGTCGCTTTTCAAATTTAGGATGAGGTGAAAAGGGGATCGGTTGCCAAGGCAAGTTCCAGTAAGTGAAAGGGGGCGCGAGAACTTGCGCCGCATTGGTGGATTTTCTCTCATTTCCGAAAGATGTCAAATGAGTTGAGTACACTGAAGCTCTTAATATGTCCGCAAAATCGTGAGCGCGTGATTGCGGCAGATTTGGTTTCAGGGTTGATGATACACTTTTGGTATTATGAGTGGGTAGATGCTGAGCTTGGTCGATCGGAAATACTGTTGAGTGGTGATTGCGATATCTGGGGGGTGGGGAATTGCCACATGGCCGACGGTCCCAAGATCAAACCTTTTGGCGGCTTAGGTGGGAAAAATTCGCGGGCCTAGTGATTATCCAAGTACGGGAGATGGAAATGCACGTTTTGTTGATATAGCTTGGGTTTGAGAAACTGGTTAGGGCTTCGGGTGTTCCCAACCGCCCTGGCGATCCTGGGTTTGTGACGGTTGTGGTGGAGTAGAGTTTTAGCCTTGCAGAACAAGGGGTTTTTGAACCATTTTCCAGAGTTGTGTCAGAAAGAACGATCTCCACCCTGAACAAACCCGACGTGGGTTTTGAACAGACCTTGAGGCCGACTATATTTGCGGAATATGTCGGCCAATCCAAGGTCAAAGAGAGACTTGAAATCGCTGTAAGAGCAGCCCGAAAACGCGGCGAGCCATTGGACCACATACTCTTGAGTGGGCCTCCAGGACTCGGGAAGACCACGCTCGCCCATATCATTGCGCATGAGATGAGCACCACTATCAAGGCAACTAGTGGTCCTGCCATTGAACGCGCAGCCGATTTGGCGGGCTTGCTTACAAACCTGAATGAGGGTGAAGTGCTTTTTATTGACGAGATCCATCGTCTGCAGCGCACAATTGAGGAGTACCTTTATACGGCAATGGAAGATTTCAAGTTAGATATTGTGATTGATCAGGGACCAAATGCACGGACTGTACGGATTACGCTTCCACGGTTCACGTTGATTGGGGCTACTACAAGAAGCGGTTTGTTAACCGCACCTTTGCTTTCCAGGTTTACGATTCGGGAACGGCTTGATTACTATCCAGCTGAAGACCTACAAAAAATCGTGTTACGGTCGGCTCGGATTCTAGGGGTGGAAATAGATCAGGAGGGAGCTCTTGAAATAGCGCGGCGGAGCAGGGGAACACCCAGAATTGCAAATAACTTACTGAAACGGGTGCGCGATTACGCGCAGGTCCGACACGATGGGAAGATCACCTGTGAGGTGGCACGTGCTGCACTTGCGATGTTGGAGATTGATGAGCATGGCCTCGATGAGATGGATAAACGCATCCTTGAAACCGTCGTAAAAAAGTTTGGGGGTGGCCCTGTGGGAATTAATTCTTTGGCAGTTGCTGTGGGTGAAGAGCCCGATACAATCGAGGAGGTCTACGAACCGTACCTTATTATGGAAGGGTACTTAAAGCGTACACCTCAGGGCCGCGTGGCTACAGAACGGTGTTACCAAAAGCTAGGTTTAAAACCAGGTCGCGGGGACCAACCTACTTTGTTCTAAAGTTTACCCTTATCGAGTGATTAGAATTGAATTTAAGGAGCTCTGGTGAACATGTGGTTACGTGCAAAAATAATCCCTAATGGTTGCCGTAAGAGTTAGTTTTCATTGCTGGTATTTAGTAGATAAGTAGCCAGGAGGTACTTTTTCTGGCTAGGTATGTGGAAGAAATGTAATGAGGGCGGGAATGCGAATGAACCAGTAAGTGCTATAGAAAGTTTTGTTACGCCGTAGGTTTTTGCGATGGATTTCCGAAAAACTTAAAGGAAGATCTGGCCCTTGGGTTAGAACGCAGGTTAAAATAAACGCCACCCTATGCATTTTTCACAAGAGGTGGGAGTTACCCACATATCCTGTATGGTTGTAAACAGCATAACAATCACAGGCGCAGGGATGTACAGCCGGTGAAATACAGCAGCCTTAAGAGTCTTTGTGTAGTGTGGAGTGTTTTGGGGTTATTTCTCTTGGGTTCGTTTAAGGGCTTCGGTGGTTTTGGCGTGTAGCATTTGAAGTTCTTCCCTTAACTGTTCCCGCGTTTGTGCATCCATCCGATCAATGAAAAGGATTCCGTTGAGGTGGTCGACTTCGTGTTGTATGGCCCGTGCTAGAAAACCGGTGCATTTGAATTTTAGGGGTGTAGCATGTGGAGTGATTGTTTCCACTAAGACTGTTTGAGGGCGAGGGATTTCTGCGTAGATACCAGGGAAGCTTAGGCAACCCTCCACGTCTTTGACTAGGGGGCCTTCTGACACAAGGTAAGGGTTGATAAGGATCAATGGCATGTAAAGTGTCGGATCAACGCGTTCACCGTTGATTTCCATGGTGGATGGGCGTTCGCTGCCTCGAATATCGATGATAGCAAGCTGAAGTGCGTAACCTACTTGTTGCGCCGCAAGACCCACACCGTCTGCGCTGCGCATAGTCTCGAGCATATCAGTTATTAGTTGATGGATCTGGTCGGTGATCTTTTCAATACACGCCCCTTTTTTCCGTAGGATCGGGTTTCCGTATGTAACAATTGGCAGGATCATTGATGGTTATTTGGAAGGCAGGTACGGTTTAAGTTCTTCAATGATTAAGTCAGCTACTTTACGGCCGCTTTTAAGCATTCCACCGAAAACGGGCCCCATTCTGAACCCGCCGCTAACATTGTTTGCGGCCATGCCTACCACGTACAAGCCCGGGCATATTTGCTTAGTGTTTTCTACAGTGGCGGGTTCAGCCTGGTCTACCCACATAGGTCGTTCTCCCATGATAGTGCCTGTGGGGGTGTTAAGCCGGATCCCGGCTTTTTGAGCTGCGAGTTGGGAAATTTCTGAGGGATGACCAGTCCCGTCGACAACTACCTTAGAAACCACAACCAGGGGGTCTACATGCATTTGTAATCGGTCCACTGGGGTCCAGTTTATCACAACGCCACTAACTTTATTTTCTTTGAATACGATATCTTGGACGGTGATCGCGTTAAATATTCGCGCACCGGCTTTTCTGGCACCGAAAATTAAACCTGAGGCAAGTTCTACGGAGTCCACTGAGTGGTACCCAGGCCTAATGGGTTTGTGGGATATCCCGAAATCATTTAGGATAGGGATGGCATCGTCTTGGACAACTACTTCGTTGAATAGCATACCTCCGCCCCAGATGCCGCCGCCCGGTGCTAGCGTGCGTTCAAAGAGTACGACGTTTAATCCGGCACGGGCCATGTAATATGCACCGACTAATGATGAAGGCCCTGCCCCCACTAGTACCACGTCGACCGCTAGGGCATTTCGCAGTTTCTCGTAGTACGAGTCGATAATTGCACGTGTTATAAGGACTTCGGTATGTGTCATAAGTAAACCGATTACCTCACCTCCAATTTACTGCGTTGTAAACCGGAGGCGGTTTGATTTTGCAATATTAGCACGTTTCTGAAGCAATGTAAAAGCATTTGAGGTCGAAATGGCAATATCAGTGGTTTTCAGACTTGGTGGCTTTATGGCTGGAGTTACCTATTGGTTTCGGCCACAACAATGTTTGTATTTCTTACCGCTACCGCATGGGCATGGGTCGTTTCGCCCTACTTTGGGACCGGACCTGATCGGCTTAGATTTTTCAACCGCGGCCAAGGCTTCGCTGACGACATCAGAAGATTTTTGTGTGGTTTGAGTTTGGTTGCCTTGAGTTGTTGTTGTCCGTGTGCCGAAAGCAGAGACACTTTGGTGTACAAGTTGTTGCGGTAGGTTGCGGAGAAAGTTTTCAAAAGCAATTAAGCTGGATGCGCTCCGGAATATGTTTTGACAGATCTCGCTTTTAATGTTGACCATGAGATCTTCGAACATTTTGTATGCTTCCGCTTTATATTCGATTAAGGGATCACGTTGTCCATATCCGCGCAGCCCTATACTGTATCTGAGGCTATCCATCTCATAGAGATGTTCCTGCCATAGCCGGTCGATTGCCGAGAGAATGATGTAACGTTCGACTTCTTGGATGGCAGCTGGGTCTTCGTAGCTGATTTTAATTTCGTAGGCACGTTTGACGGCGTCTACTATGAGTTTCGCAATTGCATACTGTGCAGGGCTGAGTTCAGCATAGAGGGAGTCTGCTGGCGGAAGATCGGACGCTTTTTCGGCGATTTCGACGACTGTTTTTTCTGTGAGACCGATGGGGAAGGTTATGTTGACCCAATCTACTAACGGACGAATTTTCCAGTCGCGGGGGTTGAAATCTGGGGTGGTGAATTGTTGGACTTTTTGTACAACGACTTCCTCCATGATATCCATGAGGCGGTCGCGGACATTGTCGCTGTGAATGATCTGATTGCGGAACCCATAAATTATTTCTCGTTGCTTATTCATTACGTCATCGTACTCCAGGGTCCGCTTTCGGATTTGGTAGTTGTATTGTTCGACACGTTTTTGAGCTTGTTCTATTGCCCGGGTTAGCAGGGGGCTAGTGAGCTCCTGGCCCTCCTCAACGCCCATTTTTTCCATGTATTTGATAATTTTGTCCGAACCAAAGAGTCGCATTAAGTCGTCTTCCAGTGAAACGAAGAAGTGGGAGGAACCGGGATCGCCTTGGCGAGCACAGCGCCCACGCAACTGCAGATCAATTCTCCTGGCCTCATGTCGTTCTGTGCCGATCACATGGAGGCCGCCTAGCTCTGCTACGCCCGGCCCGAGTTTGATATCCGTGCCGCGCCCCGCCATGTTGGTTGCGATTGTAACGGCACCGTATTGACCTGCGCGGGCCACAATTTCTGCCTCCAGCTGATGGTATTTTGCGTTTAAAACAGAGTGAGGAATGCGTTCTTTCGATAGCAATTTGGAGAGGTATTCGCTGACTTCGACTGAGATAGTACCCACCAGGATTGGTCGGCCTGTGGCGTGGATTTCTTTGATTTCTTTTATGATAGCGGCGTATTTTTCACGTTTAGTCCGGTATACGGAATCTTGATAGTCCTTTCGAATGCAAGGTTTGTTGGTGGGGATTACGAGTACATCCATTTTGTATATGTCCCAGAATTCGGCAGCTTCTGTGGCAGCGGTGCCCGTCATGCCGGCTAGTTTCTGATACATCCTGAAGTAATTCTGGATTGTGATCGTGGCGAGGGTTTGGGTTTCGCGTTCAATGGTCACGCCTTCCTTGGCTTCAACAGCTTGATGCAAGCCGTCGCTCCATCGGCGCCCAGGTAAAAGTCGTCCTGTATGTTCATCGACGATGATGACTTTATTATCCTGCACAACGTAGTGCACGTCTCGGAAGAAAAGCGTGTAAGCTTTAAGCAGTTGGGAGATGGCATGGATGCGTTGCGCCTTAATTTCGTGTTCCCTAAGCAAAGCAGTTTTTGCTTCGACTCGGCCGCGAGTATCTAGGTCAGACCTGCTTTCTATCTCATGAAGTGCAATAGTTAGATCTGGCAACACAAATGCATCTGGATCATTAGGGCTGAGGAACTGTCGGCCTTTCTCTGTTAAATCAGCTTCATTGTGCTTTTCGTCGACGGTGAAGAACAGTTCTTCTTTTTCCGCGAATAACTCTACTTTTTTCTGGTCTGCTAACAGTTCTAGCTCTGCCTGATTCATTAGGGCTAGGTTTTCGGGATCTTCGAGCAGCCGCATTAGGCGTTCAGATTTAGGCATACCCATTTTTACTCGATACAGAAGCCGTCCGATACGCCGACGGAGATTCTCCCGTTCACCCGGAGGTATCTGGCCAAGTTTAAGCTTGCGATGCAATTCTTCAACTTCGTTTAGGAACTGATTACATAGGCGTTCTTGGGCTTTGACCAAGGCTTCGACTTGGTTTTTGTACCTCGCAAATTCATTGTCTAGGCTTCGTACTGATGGCCCGCTAATTATAAGCGGAGTACGTGCCTCGTCTATTAGGATCGAATCAACCTCGTCGATAATTGCGTAGTAGTGGCCCCGTTGGACCTGGTCTTCTTTCCGGATGGCCATTCCATTGTCCCTAAGATAATCGAAGCCGAATTCTGCATTTGTGCCGTAGGTGATATCGCATTGATACTGCTGTTTTCGAACAGCAGGGGGTTGATCGTGTTGGATACACCCTACTGTAAGCCCGAGGAATTTATACACTACCCCCATCCATTCGCTGTCACGAGCAGCAAGATAATCGTTTACTGTGACAAGGTGCACGCCGTGGCCAGCAAGGGCGTTTAGGTAAAGTGGCATGGTAGCGACAAGGGTTTTTCCTTCACCGGTGGCCATCTCGGCGATCTTTCCTTTGTGGAGGGCATAGGCACCCATGATTTGGACGTCGAAAGGCACCATATCCCATACGATCGTGTGTCCGCGGACAACGATTTGTTGCCCAAGAAGACGGCGACAAGCGTTTTTTACCACTGCGAATGCCTCAGGCATTAATTCGTCTAAGATCTGTTGTTCGATTTCAAAGGCTTTTCGCCGTGCCTGTTTGGCTTCCTCTCCCAAAAGTTTAGACTCTAACTTCTTGGCTTCCTCAACCCACTTGTAATATCCACGGTTCCTTCTTTCCCGCTCTATGTGCTCTTTGAACTGGAAGGTTTTGTCGCGGAGTTGCTCATCTGTAAGAGACTGCAGTTGGCGTTCTATCTCATTGACCTTCGGGACAAAGTGTGTCCTTAACCGCCGTATTTCGCGGTCGTTTTTTGTCCCAAAAACTTTTCTAAGTAAGTAGCCTATCATCGCCTAGAAATTAGTAAGATTGCTCCACGAAACCTAATCATAATTTCGCCCATGCGTCAAAGATATACTCTAACCCTAAGGGACGTGCCCTTAGGAGGAAGAAGGTACCTGACGTAATTTTGGGCACGAACAATTAAACGCCGCTGCCGATCCTGGGTTAGCGGTCAATCTGGTCAAGCGGAGGAAAATGTTCCATCTAAAGTCGTATTTAAACTGTAAGTGGTAAGGGTGTCTTTGATGTCGTGCCTTTTGCGGCTTCTGTTCTTGTTTGGGAAAGGGGAGGTTAAAGGGGGGCCATAAGTGAGGTTAGCCAAACACGTGTCTTGCGATATACCATTTGTCAGCAAGTGGTGATGCGCCACTATCCAGGATGAAAGGAGGGGAGTTTTTGGCGGGGATTAAATTCGTGGCCCAGGCTTTGGAGGCAGGGGTCGTCTTTTTAGGTCTTGGGGGAAGGTAAAGATTGGGCTACAAAATGGGTGAGCTTTAGGAGTATTTAGCACCTTTGGGAGGAGTAAGTTGATAGGGGGTAGTACTTCAAAAGTGAAGGCCGATATCCAGTCACCGGATTAGATTTTACCGGGCGCCTGCGTTAGGTAAAAATTGCGAAGCGGTTCTGGTTGACATTGAGTTTTACTTTTGGTTTACATTTTGATGTTGTGGCGGGCCAGAGTCGGCTGGTCCGTCGCCCTCCGACAAAAACAACAAAAACCACACAAAAAGGACACACAAAGGCTATGAGTGAGGCAAAAGCGATCCACACGTTGATGACAGAGACACGAAAGTTTCCACCCTCCCCTGAAGTTGTGAAGCGGGCGCATATAAACGCTGAGCAGTATCAAAAGATGTACGAAAGGTCGATCAATGATCCTGACGGTTTCTGGTTGGAGCAGGCGGAGACTCTGCACTGGTATAAGAAGCCTAGTATTGGAAGGCGATATGTGTGGGATACAGCGGCGCGCCGGATCCAACATAGTTGGTTTGAGGATGGTGAGTTGAATGCGTGCGTGAATTGTTTGGACAGGCATTTACAAACTGAGAGGCGTAATAAGGTAGCGATAATATGGCAGGGTGAACCAGATTCTGATGTCCGCAAAATTACTTTTGAAGAATTGTATCTGGAAGTATGTAAATTTGCGAACGTGCTGAAATCGTTTGGGGTGAAGAAGGGGGATCGCGTGGCAATGTATATGCCGATGATTCCTGAGTTGCCTGTGGCAATGTTGGCCTGCGCGCGGATAGGAGCAATCCATTCAGTGGTATTCGGCGGGTTTAGCGCTGAATCTCTCGCCAATCGACTAAATGACTGCACAGCAAAGGTGTTAATTACCTCTAACGTTTCTATCCGGGCGGGTAAGCAAATCCCACTTAAAGCAATGGCAGACGAGGCCTTAAAGCAGTGCCCTAGCGTGGAAAAGGTTATTGTAGTGCACAGGGCTAATGTGCCATGTGAGATGAAACCAGGGCGCGATGTCTGGTATCACGAGGTGATGGCAAATGCTTCGCCGGAGTGCCCACCGGAAGTAATGAATGCTGAAGACCCTTTGTTTATACTTTATACCTCAGGGTCTACCGGAAAGCCAAAGGGTGTATTGCACACCACAGGCGGGTATATGTTGCATACCTCGGTTTCGCACAAATACATATTCGATGTTCATGAAGATGATATTTACTGGTGTACGGCTGATATTGGGTGGGTAACCGGGCACAGCTATATTGTATACGGGCCTTTAGCAAATGGAACGACAGTGGTGATGTTTGAGGGTGTGCCTACCTACCCTGATCCGGGTCGTTTCTGGCAAGTGGTTGAGAAGTTTAAAGTTACGATCTTTTATACAGCACCCACGGCAATTAGGACGTTGATCCGGGCAGGAGAAGAGTGGCCAAATAAATACGACTTAAGCTCGCTTCGAATTTTGGGTAGCGTAGGGGAACCGATAAATCCAGAAGCCTGGTTATGGTATTATCGCGTAATTGGTAAAGAACGCTGTCCAATAGTCGACACATGGTGGCAAACCGAGACCGGTGGTATTCTAATTACTCCATTGCCAGGGGCACACGTATTAAAACCCGGTAGCGCTTGCAAACCGTTCTTCGGGGTCGAACCGGTAGTTCTTCGTGATGATGGAACCGAGTGCGGAGTTAACGAAGGAGGAAAACTCTGCATCAAAAAGCCTTGGCCGGGCATGGCACGTACTATGTGGGGTGACCATGAAAGGTTCATCGACACTTACTTCACAATGTATCCCAACATTTACTTCACTGGTGATGGTGCAAGGGTTGACGAAGATGGAGATTACTGGTTGTTAGGGCGCATAGATGACGTGGTGAATGTGTCAGGACACCGGATCGGTACCGCAGAGGTAGAAAGCGCTTTAGTAAGTCATCCTGCCGTGGCGGAGGCAGCTGTCGCTCCGATGCCGCATGAGATTAAAGGCCAGGCATTGTATGCGTTTGTGGTTTTGAAAGATGGATTCCAAGGAAGTGAAGAATTGCGGAAGGAACTCCAATTACACGTGAGAAAAGTGGTTGGGCCTATAGCAGTGCCTGACAAAATACAATTTGCCCCAGGTCTCCCTAAGACCAGGTCTGGGAAGATAATGCGCCGAATTCTTCGTAAGATAGCAGAGAATGCAATAGATCAGCTCGGTGATACCACAACACTCGCAGACCCCTCTATTGTAGACCAGCTCATTCAGGGCCGACAATAATGGTGTTAATTGAATAGTAAAAGGACTCGTGCACCGCAAAATTAGCGGGGGTGGGGCTTACAGGCCGTTTAAAATGCTTGTAGCCCCGCCCCATTTCTTGATAATTATGCTAATGCGTGACGAGCATAAGACCTTTAATAGGTGGTGGGTTGCAGTCGGCGGATTTTTCCTGCAAATGTGCCTTGGGTCGATCTATGCGTGGTCGGCTTTTACCGGCCCTTTGACTGATCCTGCTCAACTCTACAGTTTTACCAAAACTCAAACCCAGATAATCTTTTCATTCGCGCTCTTGATGTTTGCAGTTGTAATGGCTTTGGTAGCAGGGCGTTGGCAAAAAGAGGTGGGTCCTAAAATCGTAGCAATGACGGGGGGCCTTTTTTTAGGTTTAGGATACTTTTTAGCAGGGATTTCCGGGGCCAGTTTCTTGGGGATTTTTTTGGGTTGGGGATTAATTGGTGCAGGGATCGGGCTTGGTTACGTTTGTCCCATTGCTGCGTTAGTTAGGTGGTTCCCCGACAAAAAGGGGCTGATGACTGGTCTGGCAGTAGCCGGGTTTGGTTTTGGCGCTTTAATATGGGTAAAGCTCACCACTGGATTTAGGTTTGGCCCCATCGATTTAACGCCGGGGTGGAAAGGCCTTTACGGAATGGGATGGACGGTAAATGACGTGTTCTTACTCTATAGCGCTATTATGGTGACTATTGTGTGGATTTCTGCCCTAGTCCTTGTCTACCCTCCAGATAGTTGGTCTCCTCCGGGATGGTCTCCTCCCCCTTCTACAACCCCTGCAACAGGGAGCGTGGAATTCACACCGACAGAAATGGTTCGAACAGCTCAGTTTTGGAAATTGTTTTTTAACTTTTTAGTTGGAGCAACCGCGGGTTTGATGGTGATTGGTGTAATCCAGCTTTTCGCCAGTGAAGCGTTAAGCGCCCGAGGAGTACCAAAGGATGAAACCCTAATGATTACTAGCACCGCTATGGGATTGTTCCTTGCCATTTTTAATGGAGTTGGACGAATTGCATGGGGGAGCATTTCAGATTGGCTTGGTCGGAAACTAGCCCTCGTGACAATGACCGCCTGCCAAGGGATTGTATTGCTAGGGTTTTATTTACTGGCAGGTTGGGAAATTCCTCTTTATATCTTTTCGGCACTCGTTGGATTCAATTTCGGTGGTAACTTTGCATTATTTCCGGCTATCACAGCAGATTATTTCGGGAACCGCAGCGTAGGTACAAATTATCCATGGTTGTTTTTGGCGTATGGATTGGGAGGAGTGATCGGGCCGATTTTAGGTGGCATGATGGGCGACTATAAACAATGGTTCGTGGCTTTCTGTATTACTGGGATTGCGTGCTTAATTTCCGCAGCAATTACTGCGACCTTGAAACCCCCGAGAAAAACAATTAGTCAAAACCGTTAGATTTCCCAAAACGACACCTTTATGATTAGAAGTATACGCAATTCTTTTCTGGGTGGCGCGGCAAAACGACGGCGAGTATTTTGGTGCGCTACAATACCGTTTTTTGTAGCGGTTTCCACTTCTGTCCAGTCTCAGGTGTCGGCGCGCTCAACTTCGTCCCTTGCGTCGAAGGTAGACTTATCTATACGGGAAAGTTTTGACAGTAACGTGTATTTACAAGATAAGGATCCGAGTCTCCCAGGAGCTTTTCCCGCCCAACGAGACTCGTGGGTTACTACGTTAATCCCGAGACTTTCAATTGGTTATGGGGACGCTGAATCCCAAATAAACGGTTTCTACGCTCCGGAAATCTCTTTCTATCACAGTGCGAGGTCGGAAGATAACATTGCCCATAAACTTGGATTAACCCTTACCCTCCAGCGAGAAAGAATGTCTTTTGAACAAGCAAATTCATTTGTTTGGATAGATGGGAGTAAGTCTGGGCCAATATTTGCCCCGCCCCAAGATATACCAGCAGTTGGCGGTATTCCTTTACGAGATCGCCGAGACGCGATAGTCTACCGAGGCTCGATTAAGGTCGGGTGGGAATTGGGTAATTTCCTTATCCGCCCTGCGGGAGCTGCTTATGTTCATGATTTTAGAACCCATCAGAAGCTGCCATCTGAGACACAACCGCTGATATATGTGAATTACAATGACCGCCGTGATGTAAACTTTGGTTTCGATTTGGGATATAGGGCTATGGAAACGACACGCCTTTTGATTGGATATAGATTTGGTGTGCAAGATCAATTCCGAGGGGTTTCGGTATTTGACCTCACACGGTTTGCGGACAGTCCTTACGATAGTTACTATCATCGTTTTTTAGTAGGCATGGAGGGTTCACCAGTCCCCTGGTTGAAAGTAAATTTTTTATTTGGGCCAGAAATTCGAGATTGGCGGAGAGATACTCCCGTAGGGTTTGACCGGGGTGAACTACTTTATTGGCTTGACTGCAGTGCCACTTTACAGTTCTCAGTAACTGACTCTCTTACACTGGCGGCTCGGCGGTTTGAACAACCGGCGTTTACCAGTCAGAGCGTGTATGAAGACATCGCCTACAGCATTAGTTTGAGGCATCAATTTGACCCAAAACTCGCTGCTAACGTGGGCTTTCAAGTTTATGTCGGGGATTGGCAGGCCCCCGTTAATAGGGAGGATTGGATTTATACCCCAAGCTTAGGAATTTCATGGCAATACGATAAAAACTGGTTGATCGAGGCTTCGTATTGTTATGACTGGGTAGATAACAAGGTGCCCACAAGTACAGCCCCTTCAGCTGACGGGCGAGAATATACGCGGCATATTGTAACGCTCACGATCAAATATTCTTTTTAGCACTGAAAGGGCTTTCGATTAAAAGGAGATGTGGCCTAAATTGAACGGCATTGCCTATAACTACTGTTGAGGGCATTTTTAAACCGTGGCCAAGAAACAAAAAATACCCAAAAGTTTAAAGGGTTATCTTCTGATAGATAGCGGAATCCTAGGTGGATCTTTTTTTGAACGTACGGTAGTGTTGATTTGCGAGCACAATTCAGACGGAGCTTTTGGATTGATTCTTAATAAGCCTAGTCCCCACCGAGTAGGAGAATTGACTACAATAAACTTACCAGAAGAGGTTATGAATGAGTTGGTGTACATTGGTGGGCCAGTGCAACCACAAGCCTTAACCTATCTTTATACGACGCCACCTTCGGAACCAGGAAATGTATTGGAGAACCTAAGCGTCGGGCATACTATAGAAGAATTAGAGGGAGTTGCTGCGTCAAATACAACTGGCCGTCACCTTAAGCTTTTCGCAGGATATTCAGGCTGGGCACCAAACCAACTGGAACTGGAATTAAAGCGGAAGTACTGGCTTATCTTACCGGCTACAATCGATTTGGTGTTTGAAATACCTGCAGAAGATTTATGGGCTGTGGCCCTAAGACGACGTGGTGATTGGCAAAGCATTTTGCTTTCGTATACGCCCCCGAAGGTTTATTGGAATTAGGAATGGCAGGAAGGCCCAACTATTAGGGGAAACTCCATCTTTTAAACGGAAGTACGACTGGGTGAAGTACTTATACCTCAAACGCTCTTTGGTGTTATAAGCAAGTGTTCGGTTAGAAGCACAAGGATGATGTTGCCCTTGAATTAACATGGAAATTCCAAACTTTGATCAACCACAAGGCTAGGATAGCGAGATTTGCGGTCAGTAAGAAACTTTTGAATTTCAGAAATTTTGGTTGACGATGTTTGTAGTTGGCGTTAAAAATTATTCCGTAAAATAGAGTCCGCAGGAGGTAAAAAATGAAAAAGTTGTTCTTATCAGTTGGGGCAGTAGCGCTTGGAACAGCCGGTTTGAAGGCTGCAGGTACTAGCTACCCGATTGGGTACGGATCCACCGATCTGTCGCAGCCATGGAGCGTAGCGTTAACGCTGCGAGGATTTTATGATGACAACTATTTGACAGCACCGGATCACAGCCCGGCAAAACGTGATAGCTTTGGTTTTAGTATAAGTCCTTCGGCTTCGGTGGGCATGTCGCAAGGACAAACTGATGCAGGAATCAAATACACTTTCGGTGCTTATTATTACGAAGATAGGAATGATGACGAGTGGGATCTAAGGCACATGGTTGACGCATTTGTATCCCACGATTTTTCATCCCGGCTAAACGTGTATGCTAATGATTCTTTCTTGTATACAAGTGAACCGGATTTGTGGGAGGGTGGTACACCATATCGCAGTGAATGGAGTTATTGGCGCAATAACGCTCAGCTAAATTGCACTTACTATATAACCGAGATGTTGGGTGTGGTATTGGGGTATGCAAATTCCTACTATGATTACGAACAGGAAGGAATTGGCAGCTATTCGTCTTTGTTGGATCGGTGGGAGCATTTAGGTTTGCTAAACTTGAGGTGGCAAGTTCAACCGCAAACTGTGGCTGTGGTAGGATATAATTTTGGATATATTGATTTCATCTCAGATGACCCAATAGCTCCAGGTGTACCAGCTGATACCCGCAATAGTTACAATCATTATTTCTACGTTGGAGCTGATCATAATTTCATGCCGCAATTGACTGGCGGGGCACGGTTGGGCATGCTTTATGCATATTTTCCAAACAATGATTTGGATGATGATCAGTGGGCACCTTATGGTGAGTTAAGCTTGCGATATCGGTATGGAACATATAGTTACCTTGATATGGGGTTGCAACAGAAGTTTACCCAAACGGATGTTTATGCGAATAATAGTTCTTCCACTGTTTTGTTTGGGGCTGTTCATCAAGCAATTACTCCAAAGTTAATCGCAAGTGTTGTGGGCCGCTACCAATATTCTGAATTTAACGGACGGATTCCTGGCCAGGTTAATTATGATGGAAAGCATGAAAATTGGTTTAGCGTAGGCGTAAACTTAGCGTACGAATTTGATAGGCATTTGTCCGCGGAGGTGGGCTACAGCTTTGATAAACTCGATTCGAATGCAAGATCTGATTACGATCGGAATCGAGTGTACCTAGGAGTGCGAGTAGCTTACTAAGAAAGGTAAGTATCCTGCGGAAACAACCACGGATTGTAGAAGAGGGGGGACTGCGAGTGGTAAAGAGGTTTGGGATCAGTCCCCCCGCTTGCTTTTATGCTACTGTTCAGGTAAAAAGTAAAAAGATATGGATACGACAAAAACAAGCCCTGTGACAGAGTCTAGACTGCACTTTTTGGATATTTGGCGAATTATCCGTATAAGGAAGACTGTAGTAATCACGGTCTTTTTGCTTGTCGTTCTTACAGCTACGGCAATCACTTACATGTTGCCCCCAATTTATGCCGGCGTAGTAAAAATTAGGGTAGACAAAGATATCCCGGATATTCAACCAATTGCTGATCAAACCGCAATTCCACTAGGAACCTATGACCCATACTTTATTCAAACCGAATACGAGGTTATCCAATCCCAAGTTGTGCTAGAGCGAGTTATTAAGGATTTGAAGTTAGATGAGGTCTGGGGAAAGAAATACGGCCGTGGACCCTTATCGATGGATAAAACGTTGGAATTGTTACGGAAAAGACTGAGTGTCCGGCCCTCCAGACAGGCCTCGACTATCGAAATAAGGGTGTTCAGCGAAGATAAAAATGAGGCTGCCTTATTAGCAAACAGGGTAGCGGAAGCCTATCGTGATTACCGTGTTGCAGAACGGGAAAAAAGGATGAGGAGGGCACTTGAAATCCTAAAAGCTCAGTATGAGGAGCATGAGGCGAAGATCAGGAAAGTTCAAGAAGAGTTGGATCGACTACGAGCAGAGCTAGGGATAACAGATCCTGAAGCTACAAGTACTCAGCCTGCACCTTTGTTGACACAAGAAACGCTACGCCGACTTGAGACGTTACGGATAGAAGCAGAGGCAAAATACACTGGTTTAGAGAAGCTATTAACTTCGTTGAAACCCCTTTCTAAGGAGGAGCTGAGAAAAGTTTTACCCACCGCCTCACCTGATGCTTTACTGTCTTCTTATTTGGAACAATTAGCTAATGCGGAGCAGCGATTGGTGTTGTTGCGCAGGGATTATGGGCCGAACCACCCAGAAGTGGTAAAAGTTACAGAGCAGATCCAGGATCTGAACAAAAAGATAGATGAACGGATCGAGGGAATTTTGAAAGGTTTGCAAACGCAAGTTGAGTCTGCAAAAGCCCAGGTTGAAAAGCTTAAAGAAGAAGTCGAGAAAGCTCGCCAAGCTGATATTGCAGAGGTGGAAAAGAGTCGGCCGTACTTTGATAAAAAACGGGAGTTGGACGAATTAATTAGGTTTAGGACGATCCTTGCATACAGGATTGCTGCTGAGAATACAAATGTGAATCTCCCCAAAACTGCTGTTGTGGAAATACTTGAAAGAGCAACCCCTAGTGATGACCCAGTTCGCCCAAACAAACCAGTTAACATTGCTTTGGGGATTATTTTCGGCCTATTGATTGGCGTTGGTTTGGCGTTCTTTATCGAATACTTAGATACTAGCGTTAAAACAATTGAAGACGTAGAGCGCTCGTTACAAGCGCCTGTTTTAGGTGTGATACCACAGAATGTCAAACTGCTGATCAATGAAGGAGCCGACAGTGGTTACGCAGAGGCATATAGGATTGTACGTACAAATCTTCTTTTCTCACGGAAAGACGAGCGGTTTAATACAATTTGCGTAGTTAGTGCTGGTGCAGGTGAGGGTAAATCAACAACTGCCATAAACTTGGCTGTAACATTTGCGCTAGCGGGTGATCGTGTGTTGTTAGTGGACTCGGACTTTAGACGTCCCTCCCTGCACAAGTTGTTGGGTGTGAGTAATAAAATTGGGTTAACGGATCTCCTTTTTCGCGAGAAAAAATTAGACGATGTAATTGTGCACACAAAGTTAGAAACGCTAGATTTTATACCAAGCGGTCGTATTTCTACGAGCGCGCTTGGGTTGTTGAATTCAAACCAGATGAAAAGTTTAATTAGTGAGTTGAAGCGGAGGTATGATTATGTGTTCTTTGACTCGCCGCCGATTATTGGTGTGAGCGATGCAGCGATTCTGGCTAGTGAGGTTGACATGACAATACAAGTAATACAGTACAGACGGTATCCGCAACCGATGTATTTACGAGCAAAACAGATAATCGAGAAGGTTGGTGGAAACCTTGTGGGTATTGTGCTGAATAACATAAACATTGCTCAAGACGAGAGCTACTATTATTACAGCGGGTATTACCACGATTATTATTACTACTACTCTCGACATGATGAGGAGGAGTCTAAAGAACCTAGCTCAGAAAAGTCCCCAAAGACTGAGAAGAGCGGTGGGATGGAAGGCTTGGAAACAAAATACTGATTTGACCAGAGAGTTGAAGACCGTTAATTAGAGGGGGGTTTGTATGAAACCTCAAAAAATATCAAAAGTGACCGTTGTTTTGTCGTTATTATTTATGCCCATTCTGACAGGCTGTCAAACTGGTGGGGGACAGCGACATCAGTTTGTGGATTTGTTTCCATCAACGTCCTTGACAAGTGAAACGAATGTTCCCTTGGGGATGGCAGATACAAATTACGTTACCGCAGGAGTAGTATCCGAAAAGTCGACGGCGGCTACGAATACATTAGTGAATACGGATCCCGACAGGTTAAGACCCGGAGAGGCAATTCAAATCACGTTTTCTGACTTGCCAAACCCTGTTCCGCCTTTTGAGGGTCGCATAAAAGCGGATGGGACAATCACCCTAATGTTAAACCAGGAATTTGTGGCTGCGGGGAAAACTGTGGGTGAATTGGAACGTGAGATAAGAGAAAGATATGTTCCAACTTACTTCCAAAATCTCACTGTAACGGTTAAGCCTTTAGAAAGGTTCTTTTATGTGGATGGGCAAGTTCGAATGCCAAGCCGACAGCAATACTTTGGTCGAATTACAGTCCTTGGCGCTATAGCTGCAGCGGGGGGATTCACTGACTTTGCAAATCAACGTAAGGTAAAAATAATTCGTGCAGATGGCCGAGTAGAGGAAGTTGATTGTAAGCGGGCGAAGGAGGATCCTTCTTTAGATGTGCCTGTTTATCCAGGCGATAGAATAATTGTGCCAAGGAAATGGTGGTAAATGTTTGAATTAGTTGTTAAAGGTGGAGAAATGGCGGGCACGCGAGTGGTAGCCCGCCATTTCCCTTTGAAAGTTGGAAGTGCCCCTCATATGGATTTTCGAATAACAGGCTCGGGTGTATTGGACCACCATTTAACATTAGAAATCGACGCTTCTGGTAGGTTTTTTTTGATTCCTCATCCTCAGGCGATTGTATTCCTAAACGACTACCCAATTTCGGAAAGGACACGGGTCCGGCCGGGTGATGTAATTACATTAGGCAGTGTCCAGTTACAAATTGACTTTGCTCCAGTTAATGCAACGAGTTTTATAGGAGCCGAGGTATTTGCTTGGGCCACAATACTCAGTGTTTTCCTGGCTCAGTTGCTTTTACTTTGGCTTGTTGAAAGTAAGATTTAACGTTATATCTAGAAGATCCGAAGCCTCCTTTATGTCGTCCGTTTTTATCTTGTGTGTGGTTGGGTCACGGATTTAAGTACCTCCCGGTATTCCGAATTCGGTTACATTTTACACAATAGACGGCTTCCTGGTGTGAAATTAGAGTGTTAATGCTTGAAGTGGCGTGTTCCGGTAAACACCATAGCCATATTATGTGTATTTGCAGTAGCAATAACCTCGTTGTCTCGTACCGACCCCCCAGGTTGAATTACCGCGGTCGCACCCACTTCTGCAGCAGTTAGTATCCCGTCAGGGAAAGGGAAGAACGCGTCACTGCACACCACACTATTCTGGAGTGAGAGACCCGCTTGTTGAGCTTTCCAAATCGCAAGTTTACAGGCATCTATACGGCTCATTTGTCCGGCTCCGACCCCAATGGTACGATCTTCTATGGCGAACACGATAGCATTTGACTTTACGTGTTTTACGATCCGCCAACCGAATAGCATTGCGCGTTTTTCTGATTCTGTAGGAGGACGTCGTGTGACCACACGCCACTGAGCGGGATCCTCTGAGGTTCGATCCGGAGTTTGAACCAAGTAGGAATCGAATCCTACGGAACGTACTTCGAACGGAGCTAATACAGGTACTTGGGGGTTGAATGTGATTATCCGCAAGTTCTTTTTGCCTTTGAGGATTTCAAGCGCTGTTTCGACAAATCCGGGTGCAATAACGGCCTCTGTGAATATTTCTGATATGGCTTTTGCGCAATCGTGATCCATTGGTTTGTTTGCCACAATAATGCCGCCGAACGGAGCTTGACGATCTGTGGCAAACGCTTTTTCCCAAGCTTCAGCTAGTGTATTTGCTTGGCCTACACCACACGGGTTGGTGTGTTTTAGGATAGCGATGGTGGGACGATCATTTATAAACTCTGAGATCAGAGCTACTGCAGCGGAAATATCCAGCACATTGTTGTAGGAGAGTTCTTTCCCATGTAATTGTTTAAAGTGCTTGTAGAAGTCTCCATACAGCCCACCTTTTTGATGGGGATTTTCTCCATATCTTAATTTTTGGCTCATTCGAAGGGATAGGCACAACATTTGGGGCAAGGTATCCTGAGCTTCAGGTGTAGCAATCGGGCTTAAAAATGAGGCAATTGCAGCATCGTATTTGGAAGTGAGGGCGAATGCTTTAGCCGCCAATTCACGGCGCATTTCTAAGCTTGTAGTCCCTGTAGTTTTAATTTGCAAGGCTACTTTGTCATAGTCCTCCGGATCAGTTACCACAGTTACCCATGGGTAGTTTTTTGCGGCACTTCGCACCATAGAAGGCCCGCCAATGTCGATATATTCAAGGGCTTCGGCCATCGTTATTCCAGGTGTTCCTACTGTTTGTTCAAAAGGGTACAAATTTACTACCACAAGGTCTATGGGAGTAATATTGAGGTCCCTTACAACTTGAATGTGAGATGGATTATCTCGGACGAAAAGCAAGGCTGCATGGACCAGCGGGTGCAGGGTTTTAACGCGCCCATCTAAAATTTCGGGGAATCCAGTTACTTGTGTGACATCAATAACGGGGAGGCCTGCTTCTCTAAGTGCACGTGCAGTTCCGCCGGTCGAGATTATTTCGATTCCACACTCGACCAATGTTTTGGCAAAAGGCACAAGATTCTTTTTGTCCCAGACTGAGATGAGTGCTCTTTTGATTCTAGACATAAGTCCGTAGAAGGATTGCTAGAAAGAAGGTATGGCGTCAACCTAAACCGTAGCGAGTGCTCTAATCGGGAGTGTCTCCACTCAAGCCAAATTTAAAAGTCGAGGGAAAAGCGCTCCAAAAATTAGGATTTTTGGCACCAGATCACATTTTGAAGTTGCGCGGCCAGCTCTGGTTTGCGAGTATGAAAATGTTATGGCCTCGGGTCTTGCGAAACAGTATTCCGTAATAGGCGTAGTGACAGCTATAGTGTTAATGGGAGGATTTTGGGGCTCTCTTCACGGACAGACAGTGCTGTTAAAGGCGGTAAATGAGCTGGGTTTCTCTCGAAGTAATGTGACGATGGAATTATCTGCTGATTTGCTCACGCCTTTTGGTTTGCAGGACTTAACACGGATCCACGTTAGGGATGCTGCGGGACGTGAGTTACTATGTCAGGCTATTGACATGGACTCGGATGGAAGAGCAGACCTTGTGGTTTTTCAAAGTGATTTTGGCCCAGGGGAAGCGAAACAATTCCAAGTGTATGAGGGCCAGAAATGGGTTTACCAGCGGGATCAGTTTAAAGCATATGGACGGTTTGTGCGTGAGAGATGCGATGATTTTGCTTGGGAGAACGATCGTGTGGCACACCGGATGTATGGGAAGGCCTTGGAAACGTGGATTCGCGAGCCTCTGACGAGTAGTGCAGTGGATATCTGGTCCAAACGAACGTCTAAGCTAATAATTAATGACTGGTATATGCTCGATAACTACCACGAGGATTTTGGTGAAGGTGCTGATTTTTATTCAGCTGGCTTGAGTCGTGGGTGTGGCGGAAACGGCTTGTGGTCAGAAAATCGGTTATGGGTTTCGAGAAACTTTGTTCGGTCCCGCGTAATAGCAAATGGGCCGATCCGTGTTTGCTTTGAGTTAGAGTACGAGCCTTTTGATGTAGCGGGCATTAGCGTAGCTGAAGTAAAACGCATAACACTCGATGCAGGACATCAGCTAAGCAAGTTTGAAAGTTTTTATAAGCCTTATGTGCGACCAGGCCAAACCGTACAATTGGTGATGGGGGTTGGCCTTAAAAAGGTTAAAGGTGAGCAGTTGGAACTTAACCCTCAAGAAGGATGGTTTTTGAAATGGGAACCGATGGAAAAGAATGCGGGATATCAAGGGCTGGCTCTAGTTTTTCAGCCTTCGGTGTATTTGGAAAAGACTGAGGATAAATTGAATCATTTAGTTTTGTTGCGATTAGACGGGGTGCATGGCACGTACTGGGCAGGATATTGTTGGGATAAAGCCGGGATTATAACCAATCCTGCCGCATGGAAACAGTATGTGTCTGAATTTGCCCACGGCCTTTCTTCACCTGTTAAAGTTACAGTAGTTCGAAACCAGTAAATTACTCTAGAGTACTGTTTAATCAGTGAGCGTTATGAAAGTACTAAGAATACCCTCGTTAATGGCAGCTTATGTCCTAATGGGCGTTATAATCTGTGGTTGCGTTACAGCGCCGAAGTCTGGAGGCGAAAAATATTTGTCTGATTGGCCCCTTGAGGTTTCCCCTGCCTTGATTGGTAAACGTGTGGCGGAAAATTTTCTAAATCGTAAACTGGAATTTGAGGTAAATCCTCGAAGGCAATATGTAATTTACCCAGAGGTTTGTGCCTGGTATGGGGCGCTGCGAGTGGCAAAATTGACTGGGGATACTAATTTGCGAGCGCAGTTGATAAAAAAGTTCGACTATTTGTTGACGCCGGAAGGTCGAAAGCGAATCTCCAATAATGCACATGTGGATTATCGCGTGTTTGGGATCGTGCCCTTAGAGATTTACATGCAGACGGGGGATAAGCGGTACCTTGAGTTGGGTAGAGAACTTGCAGACAAGCAGTGGGAGAAGACCACGCCGGATGGAATCACTATTGAGGCAAGGTACTGGATTGATGACATGTACATGATCACTGCTTTGCAAGTGCAAGCGTATAGGGCTACTAAAGACCGCCTTTATTTGGATAGGGCAGCAAAGACTATGGTGGCGTACTTGGATCGTCTTCAGCAGCCCAACGGGCTTTTCTATCATGCTGAAGATTCGCCATGGTTCTGGTGTCGTGGAAATGGTTGGGTTGCTGCTGGGCTCACAGAGTTACTTAAATCTATGCCGGAGGACCACCCTCTTTATCCAAGGGTAATGCAAGGATACAAAAAGATGATGGGGGCCTTGTTGAAGTACCAAGATCCAAATAGTGGGATTTGGCGTCAATTAATTGATCGCGAAGAGTTTTGGCCTGAAACTTCTGGCTCCGCAATGTTTACTTTTGCGATGGTGACGGGAATAAAACGCGGCTGGTTGCCGGCTGAGCAATATGGGCCAGCGGTTCGAAAGGCGTGGCTCTCATTAGTAACCTACCTTGATGATGACGCTAATCTGAGGGAGGTCTGTGTTGGGACTGGCAAAGCCTATGAACGGGTAGGAGCGGACAAAGAGGCTCAATTGAGGTATTATATGGAGCGACCACGCCAAACAGGTGATCTCCACGGTCAAGCTCCAATGTTATGGACAGCTTGTGCTCTTTTAGAGTAAACATCGCCACGACGGATTGCGCGTTAGTATGGTGCTCATCTGGGGAAGAAGCGAACATTTAAAAATGAGAGAGGTTTAGGTTACAAAGAGCAGCAAAAATACAATGTCAGACAGTAAGTCTGGCTCTTTAAAAAACATAGGGGTTTTTCAAGGTTTGCGTCTCTTGCCAAGCTCTTTCACGGAACCACCTGGAGTATATCCATTTAGTCCACGTCCAGGTTTTACATACCACCCCACTTCGTAGGATTGCCTATTATAAGACGGCAGTCTCTTCGGCCGCATTTGGTCCAAACGCAACCTAACAGATTAAACGTGGAAAAGAGATCAATTTTACACTCGGGTTTAATGATGCCGTGGTTTGGTTGATCTAAAGTAATCCCCGGAGACAGTCAACCATGACGGAAATACTTCGCGTTTTATCAGGGGTAGGGTTTATGCACTTATGCTCCTAAACCATTTGGTTTTGAGAAACAACGTGCAGATTTGGGTGTGGTTCTACAGGTGAGATTTAAAATAGAGACTGGAATTCTAGTTAGCTGGATCAACTTTTCGGTTAGAAAGCTGGTTGCTGGTCAAGGCGAGACCTTGGGATAAGGCGTCAACAGGGTAGTGATTTTTTCGAGCACAGGACCATGGAGGGTTCCAAATCCTACAATTGAGAGGCACAGCAAAAGTATGAATAGTTTTGTGGCAGGGTGGTGCACTTTAATTGTTAATGAATTGCTTTTGATTGGAGTTATTATGCTGCCCAAGGCACGTAAATAGTAGTATGTGCCGACAACTCCACAAATTAGAGCTGCGCAAAATAGAGTCAAAAATGAGTATGAAGTTTTGGCAGCTAGGAATAATTCTTTTAATACCAAAAACTTAGCGAAAAAGCCTGCTGTGGGTGGAATTCCTGCCAATGAGATTAATCCAAAAGCTGCAGTCGTAATTATAAAGTAATCCTTTTTTTCCTGGGGGTTATTGGGTTCTGGGGGATAATATTGCCAGGCAGATTCCGAAGCAAGTACTGCCGCAGCTACGCTGAGCATATAAGCAATGCAGTAATAGATGGTAATTCCGAGAAGATTTGAAGTGGTTGTGGAGGGTGATACCAGAAGAAGAATAGATGCGAATATGAAACCCGAGTTTGCAATGCTGGAATACCCCAGTAAGCGCTTGTAATTGTTTTGGGGGATGGCACAAAGGGTGCCATATGCAAGTGAAAGGATAACAATGGCAGATAAGAGAGTAAAAACTTCGGTAGGTGCGTAGGGTAAAGTGCACAGTAACAACCTTGTGATTAAGATCACACCGACGAGTTTCGAACCTGTGGCTAACAGCAAAAGTGCTGGCAGTGGGTATCCTTGATAGACATCCGCCGCCCACAATTGAAAGGGAACGATGGCCAGCTTGAACATCATTGCGGAACAGAAAAGTAGAAGTCCCACGAAAAGATAAGAGTTTTCTTTAAACGGACTTTCCAGAGTGGCTTTGATGTCGGTGAAGGCAGGCGAGTGTACAAATGCCATGGTTATTGCGAGCCCAATTATACTAACCACAGTTGCTAGACCATTAGATAACAGGTACTTTGCAGTTGCCTCGAAGTGGGTTTTTTTATTGGCGAGGGCGGCAGGGAAAACGGACATGCAGATTGCTACCAACTCGGCGCTTACTAGGGCTAGGATAAGGTCGGATGCCATAGAGGAAAAACACATGGAAGCTATTGCGATCAAAAGGAGGCTTATAAGCCATGGGGAATGTAGAGAAATTTCGTTCATCGCGGTTAAAACTACCATTAGACCCGCTATGAGGAATGCACATTTAAACAGGAAACTTAAGCTGTCGGCTGTTAGTCCTTGGAAGACCTTGGTGGAGTATGGATCAAACCAGCCATTGACGAGTGCAACAATTGGTACGAATACCAAAAGGCCCATGCCGATCCATGCCCACGCACGGGTTTGATGTTTTGGCCAAAACAAGCCCAGTCCGAGGATAAGCAAAGCACCTACTACGAGTCCGATCTCGATTGCTAGAACTGACCACTCCATATGGCTGCTAAGGTAAACGTGAAAGTTATGCGGCACAAGCTACGTATTTGCTGGTGGGGTGCAAATCTGAATTTTATGCATTTACAAAAGTTTAAGTCCTAAGGTGGAAGATTACTTAGGGATACCGATCAAGTCATAGTGATAACTGTCTACAATCTCGATTTGGTGAAATTGGCCGACGGGTAGATTCCCCACAATGTACGTGCATGTGTCGATTTCAGGCGCGTCGCCTGGGGTTCTTGCTATGGTGATTATTGCGTCCTGGCGCAAACGATGAGGCTGTGTTTTGCGCAAAGCGTTTCTAAGCTTTTCAGGCAACTGGCCCAAGTTAGTGTGGGCATCGGCAAGAACAGTCATGACGCGGCCGTTTTTTGCGCGGTTAAGTTCCTTGGCAATTCCACGTTGAATTTTCATTAGCTTTTCTAGCCGCATGGATTTGAGGTGGTCTGGAATCTGGTTAGGTAGATTCGCAGCGTATGTACCAGGCATAGGCCAATAGCGAAACGCGCCTAGCCGATCGAAGCGCGTTTTTTGGACGAATTCTAAGAGTTCTTGGAAGGCCTCTTCTGTTTCACCGGGGAAGCCAACGATAAATGAAGTTCTCAACGTTAAGTTTGGGATTTTGTTCCGTAATTTGTTTATTAATGTTTCGATTTGGGCTCGGGTGACCCCCCTGTTCATGGAGTGAAGAATTTGATTGTTTATATGTTGGAGAGGGAGGTCGACGTAGGGAACTACTTTCTCTGACTGTTGCATTACATCGATCAACTCATCTGTCCAATGGGCGGGGTGGGTGTATAAGATTCGTATCCAAAAGTTGCCAGGCAGTGTTTGTAGTCTTCTAAGCAACTCGGCTAAGGTTTCTGATCGATGTGGATTTGGTGCGTTTTTTCCAAATGCAGTTGTGTCTTGGGCTACAAGATTTAGTTCTTTGACACCATTTCGAAGCGCTTCTCTACATTCTTGTAAGATGTCATTGATAGTTCTGCTTCTGTAAGGACCTCGCACGCGAGGTATGACGCAAAAGGAACATCCGTGGCTGCACCCTTCAGCAATTTTTACGTATGTATAATGCCCGGGCGCAAAGCGGACGCGAGGCCAATTACATGTGTGGAGATAAGAGGGTGGATTTGTTATTGCCATCGAGAAAAGGCTTGTGGCTATTTGGCGGTCGGAGAGTGCCAATTGCCTATGGGCTAGCGCGGTGACAAGTAGGTCAAAAATATTTTGAATCTCGCCAACACCACCTATGGCATCTGCAGACGGGAAAAATTTGCGAGTTGTTTCGCCGAGGTATTGAGGTACACAACCTGTAACTAAGATGGCGAGGTTTCTATTAATCGTGTCTCTGACACGTTTGACTGAGTTGAACCATTGACGTGATTCCCTAATCGCCGGTTCAATGAAAGCACAGGTGTTGATTATGACTACGTCTGCGTCGGTTGGAGACTCAGTAATTACGCACCCCCGGTTTACCAGTTGGCCTGCTATTAGTTCGGCGTCCACTCTATTTTTAGGGCAGCCCAGGTTTATGATGTGTACACGAATAGGATTTGGGAGTTGTAGAAAAAACCGTTTATACTTCATTTGCTTGTTGGCTGGTTTATGGAAGCTGGCTGGTTGGTGAGTATGTCGGGTGGTAATCCAAGTTCAGTAATAAGTCGGGCTTTGTACTCGGGCAAAAGCCCTTGTTCAGGATCAAGTAATTCGTTCAATACAGCTTGCCTCAGATCATTGAATGGTGGTAATGCCACTCGTTCGCCAGCTGGTTGAACTGCTGTTTGGAACCGGGTATATAATTGTATAGCGAGTCGATGGAGGCCTTCGGCTCTATCATGTTGGCCAAGGATCAAATCCAAGAAAGAATCGCGGAGCAAACCCATTATAATAGCTTTTACGCGGTCGTGTGAAGTTTCGCCAATGTCCTCCTGTATCCGTGCGACTGCGTATTGGTCGAGGGTGATTTGTGAGGGGAGTGAATTTGTGTCTCCTGAAATCATATTGTTGGTGGGGAACATTTGGGCCACATAGTAAAACCACTGTTGTGCTTCGGAGATGCGATTATATACGTAAAGGAAATAGATGGCATCCCGGAGAAAATTACGTTGGGCGCGTTTAATGACCCATTTATCAGAGTCGGATTCAACTTCATTCACCATTGTTTCGTATGTTTCGTTGACTTTGGGTATTATGTCGAGGTTAGGTCCGTAAAGGAATTCTCCAGTGACGGGATCAGTAATCAGTTTGCCGCGCCTAAAGCTTAATTGCATAGATTGGTAAATTATGCGTCGTAGGTGTATTAAGTCCTCACGTTTAACCTTATGGGGATAATTAGTGGCGATTTGGAGGCCTAGGTAGGCCCAATAAATCGCTGATGCTTCAGGGAGTCGCCATTCTAGAGGGCCAAACTGTTGATCAGATTGTTTCATGACAACGGGATCCATTTTTAGATGTTCTCGGAGTACACGGCTTCTTTTTCTTGCCTCATCAGTTTGTGGATCAATTAGTTCATCAAAATTAGGGCGGGGATCTTTTATGACTTCTTCCATGATTTTTGCCCATCGCTGTTTGTAGTAAAAATGTGCATCATCTAGGTCTTGGCCAAGTTTGTGTAAGAAGAACCAAGCTAGCTCTTTATAGAGCATCAATTCGGTAGGGTTATATTGGATGCCGTAGTCGCGTAGCAGTTCAATGCCGCGATATACCCATCGCCACCGATCTTCGAAATCTTTGAACTTTATTGAGATATTGTAGGTCATGTTCCATGCTTGTACGGCCCATACATGTGGAAACCGTGGTTCAAGTTTTGTGATCCAGTCTGCTAATTGGACCATTTCAAAATATTTGTCTTGGTCTTGGAGTTCGGTGGCACGAATCCATAATAGGTTTGCGATTAATCCACGGAATCCTCCTAGGGCTACAGTAGTAAAGGCCAGGACTGGCGGAGCATTTTGCAGCGGAGTTATGCGAGTAATTCCGAAGCGTTCGCGGTCAGCATTGACTCGCCATAGAGTAGTATACGCCCCGGCAATTAACAGGCATGCCACAGCAAATAACAGTGCTTTTTTAGTCTTGTTCATGATCTTTATAAGGTTGCCTGTTATTTAGTTGCTTCGCCACCTGCTAACTCTCGCTTGTAGAAAAGGTAATTCCCCACTGCTGCAAGTAAACCGCCGACTAATGCCACTACGATCAATATTGCCTGGGCCAGCTCTGCCCACGTGATGAGTCTGCCGGTAGTTAGTTTGTCTATTGGTGAAAACTGTTTCACGGGGGAAATTACGGCTAGGATTGCTTTGAACAGCGGAATAAAAATCATGTCCAAAATGCTTGGGATGAACCGATGAGTTTGTTCGTCGTATTTACTTAGGATTCCCTCTGAAATTGCGGTGCTCATTATCCCTGTGGAGAAAGTAAGGGCAAGGGCCGCCATTGCCACAAACGCAGCTACTGGGAAGGACAGGTAGCTTGCTGTTGCCAGACCAAGGGCTGCTAAAAGGGCCATCCAGCAAATAATAATTCCTAGCCCACGTGCAAAGTTCCACACGAACAATCCGGCTGGGTAGAGCAACTCGATGCCTTCCTCCATAGGGAAAATGAGGGGTACATCACTCAGATTTATGAATACAACTGTTATGTCTCCGTTTTTGTCGAACAAGTCAGGTGGGATTTCGATCTCGTGGAAAGTGTCTGGGGCTAAGCTCATGGGTTCACTACGCCAAACCTTTGCAGTTCCTGGCACACCTACTTGCCACATAGCGGTGACAGTACCTGAGAAGGTTGCATTACCGGCGTAAAATTTTGTTCTAATATAGAGGGGTTTGCCCTTAATTTTTGCTGGATTTATGCCCAGGTTTAAATCCCATCGTCGATAGCCCGGGCTACTGAGTGTCATGGGGGGAACAAGTTGGTAGTCGGCTTTTAGTTGTTCTAGGATTTCTCTTCGAACGGATTGGATATCGATTCTGTCTAGGTTAGTATGTTGAAGTAGGCTGAGGCGTTCCTTAAGAAGTTGTTGAGCCTGTTTTTCCAGTTCTTTGATTGGATATTGAGGTTTAACTCCTTGGCGAGCCACTAACACTTCATTGAAAAGAATATGCTGTTGTTTTGGGTCGAGTTTAGAAGCTCGCCAGGAGAAAAGGCCTAGTAGGAGGATGCCTGTGACGGTTAAGATTGCTGTGTCCAACAAAATGATGCCCAACCATTTACCTATCCATATTTGCCACCGGGAGATGGGCTTGGTGGCTACGAGTTGAATTTGGCATTCTTCAATGTCGCGGGCCAGTGTTCCACAAGCAATCCATAAGGTGCATAACCCAAGCAGCCCTGCAATAACTGTGAGAGTATATGTCAATAAAATTTGGACAAAGCCGCGGGCTGTTCCATCGTCTTTAATGATCACTGGCAGCACTACCACGGTAAAGATCATCAGCGTCAGTAGTACAGCTGCCAGTTTAAATCTGAAGGCTGCTTTCCAGGTTAACCACGCAATGGCGAGGATTTTTTTCATGTTGGGTTTTGATTGAGGTCATTCCTGCTTGGATTTGTTTTCTGAGGATTCCAGCAGCGACCTTAATTTTTCATCGGCAGTGGATAGATCGGGTTCGGGCTTCTGGGGTTGTTGAGGAGGTTGGGTGGTTGATTGCTCTGGTTGAGTCAATGACTGGAGTTTTGTAAGTTTCGGTTCAGTTTGGGTCGCCTCGGGGGCGGGTTGCGTAAGTGGAGGTGGTGTTTCAGGAGCGGCAAGTTTTGAAAGCAAAGCTTCGGCGGCTGTGGGTTGCGCTTGACCTGTTAGGTAATCGGCTATTTTTTGTCCTAACGTTGCGCCTGAGGTTTCCGTGGCTGAGTAAACTGCTTTACGGACAACCTCCATGAAGAAGCTTTCGAGATTTTGTCTAGGTTTATCGATCTGGAGCTTATCTGTCGGGACGTATTCACGTAGTATTTGGATCAGCTGTTCGAACACGTTTGGGGAAGGTGCCGGCATGGTTATTCGGATGGTGTCTTTTTTTGTAAGTAGTTCGTCGAGTGTACCCAACGCTTGAATTTTTCCTCCATATAGGATCATTATGCGATCGCAGAGATCTTCAACATCGGCTAGCAAGTGACTACTTAGGATGATGGTTTTGCCCCGTTTGGCTAAGAGGAGTATCAGATCTTTCATTTCGCGGCAGCCGATGGGGTCTAGCCCAGAGGTAGGTTCGTCTAAGATCACTAGGTCGGGATCATTAATTAGGGCTTGTGCCAGTCCTACTCGTCGTTGCATACCTTTGGAGAATTCACCTACAGCGCGAGCTCGTACTTTGGCCAATCCTACCATTTCAAGGAGTTGTTCAATGCGGCGACTGCGCTCAGGTTGCGGGATTGAAAACAATCTTCCAAAGAAATCAAGTGTTTCTCGGGCGTCCAGGTACCTATACAAGTAGGATTCTTCGGGTAGGTACCCAATTCTAGACTTGGTTTGAACGTCTCTAGGATGTTTGCCGAATACTTTTATGACGCCTCGTGTTGGGTGAAGTAGCCCGAGGATCATTTTTAGGAGGGTGGTTTTGCCTGAACCGTTTGGGCCGAGAATCCCGAAAATTTCGCCTTGGTAGACGTCAAAAGATACGTTGTCAACGGCCTTGGCTTTTGGACGTCCCCAAAAGTCACGAAAGATTTTTGTTACGTTTTTTACCGTTACGATTACAGGCTTGTCATGGGTAGGTTGGGTTGAGGAGGTTGTTGTCGGGCTGATTGTCTGTTGGTCGTTTGGCTGGATCATAAGCGTGTTATTTTGGAACCCGTTGTTGCAAGTTTAGGTTAAGGTTGATCAAGCAGCGGATGGAATAGGGGTTTGAGTTGTTGCTTCCACAGCCTGTGTGTAAGAAGACGATATGTATGGTTGGAATTCCTCTCCGCGTCTGACCAGCCTTGCGCTATTGAAAATTACCATGAGAGAGCCAGTGTTATGTAGGAGCGCTGCTACGATAGGGTTCAGGTAGCCGAAGGAAGCCAGTGTTAAGCCTCCAATTATGAAGAGGACGCCGAAGAGGAAGTTTTGGTTTATTACCTTGCGGGTATCTCGCGAGAGCCGTATTAGGAATGGTAGCCTTTTGAGGTCGTTGTTCATGAGTGCAATTGTGGCAGAATGGATTGCCACTTCACTGCCGGCGGCTCCCATGGCGATACCCATATCACCCGCAGCTAGTGCGGGTGCATCATTTACTCCGTCACCCACCACAGCGACTTTGTACCCTTTGTTACGCATGGTTTGGACGAATTCCACTTTATGCTGTGGTAAGCATTCTCCTACGGCTTCGTCGACACCGATTTCCTGACCAACTCTGGTTGTGACGGCTTGGCGGTCACCCGAGATCAATGCGATTCGTCGTACCCCAATAGTTTGCAATTCAGAAATGGTTTCTTTTGCACCCTGCCGTATTGTGTCTTGTAAACCGATCCATCCAAGGAACTGGCCGTCCTTGCTAACGTAAATCAGGCTCCATCCTTCTGCTTCTTTGAGTTCGGTACCCTCAATTTCTGGGATGGCTATACCCTGTTCTTTCAACCATTGTACTCGACCTACCATTATGGTGTGGTCGTTAACTTTGGCTCTAACCCCTCGACCTGCAGTTTCGGAGAAGTCGGTTGGATCTGGTAAGGTAAGATTGACTTCCTCGGCGAGTTTACGAAGTGCTTTTGCGACAGGATGGTTACTGAACTTTTCTGCAGCTGCAGCGTAAAAAAGTAGCTCTGCGGGCTTAACATTTGGTTGCGGTGCGAGCCGAGAGACGGCAAGCTCGCCGGTTGTAATTGTTCCCGTTTTGTCGAAAATGAAGCAGTTTATCCGCGCTGCCAGTTCAATGTCTGCCACGTTCTTGATGAGAATTCCCAATCGTGCTGCAGCTGATAGGGCTGCTACCATGGCGGTGGGGGTTGCTAGAATGAAGGCACACGGGCATGCTACGATTAGGACAGAAACAACACGGTTCCAGTCATGAGTAAATGCCCAGACGAGGCCGCCAATGACTAGGACCAGTGGCGTATAAAAGCCCATGTATTGGTCCACGATTTTCATTAAGGGAAGTTTAGTTTTTTCGGCGGCAAGGATAAGTTCACGAACACGTCCTAGTGTGGTATCTTGGCCAGCCCGTGTAACTTTTATTTCAAGCATTCCGGTTAAGTTTTGGGTGCCGGCATAGACTTCATCGCCAGGCTTTTTATCTACGGGGAGGGATTCTCCGGTGATAGTGGCCTGGTTAACCGAGGCCTGACCAACAATAACCACACCGTCTGCCGGGATGTTATCACCCGGTCGCACGCGGATGATATCACCCACTTGCAACTGGCTGGCGGGAATTTCTTCTTCGGTACCGTCTGGTTTAAGTCGCCGAGCTTTGGTTGGCGTCAACCGGATCAATGACTCAATTGACGCTCGTGCACCTTCGGCGGTACGGGTTTCAATAATTTCGCCCATTAGCATGAAAAAAGAGACGACGCCAGCGATCCGGTAATCACCTGAAGCGAATGCTGCCAGGACTGCGATTGCGACTAGCTCGTTGATTCCAAGGAACCCCCTTTTCAGATCATCGAATGCATTAATCATGATTGGCCAGGCCATTATGGCTGCCCCTATAAACGCGCTGGCACTAGCGATGGCGTGGTATCCAGGGAAAAGCCAGTCGAGCAAAAACCCATTTACTACGAACATTGCCCCAAGCACTGCTTGCCACAATCTAGCTGGTGCGTGGTGGTGCGTCTCTGTATGGCCGCATATTGAACATGAATCGAATGGGCCTAGATGGTCATGTTCGTGGGAAGGTTGTTTACCTTTTCTGTTTAGTAGTGACGTGACTTGCATAGTGGTAGAAAGGTTGTCCAGGTTTTGCGGTTATTTTGAGGTCTGGGGTTTTGGTTTCAAAGGTTCTCGGTTAAGCAACAGCCTGAACTCGCGTGGTTTCCCATCGGGCCTGATCGAGACAAAGATTTTGTCTTGCAAGTTGGTGAGAACTCTTCCAATTGTTTCCAGAAATTGTGCTTCCATGAAAAGCTGCGGATTTGCCTGGTATTTGGGAAGTAAATCGAGGAAACGCTTTGCGTCTCCCGCTAGTGATTTGACCATGGTAGCTTTGTAAATGGCTGCTTCATTTGTAATTATAGCTGCTTGTGCTTCAGCAGTGCTGATTACCTGGTTTGCATAGGATTGGGCTTCATTGATCAGTTTGGTTCTCGTTTCGCGGGCCATTGTGACCTTATGGAAAGCAGAAGCTACCTGTCTTGGGGGTATGGCGTTGAGCACTTCGCAGTGGTCTACTTCAACTCCAACGCTGTAACTTGCGAGTTTTTCAATTACGTTGCGGGTGATTTCTTCTTTAAAACCAGCGACGTTGCGATAAAGCACGTCGTCCACCGAGAATTTGGCAGCGGCGTGAACTAGGGCGTTATTGAGTGCGTTAAGTACGACATTTGAGGCGTTTGCAAACTCGAATTGGTAGGTCACAGGATCAGAGACGCGATAGTAAAGCCTAACTCTGACATGTACAATATTTGGTTCTGGGTCACCCGTAAGGAGGTATCCGTCGGCCGCTGGGTTTAAAGTAGGACCAGGTGGGGGTTCATTTCCACTGATTTCTTGCTCCGGCGTAACCGCATACCAACCTATAGTAGATGTGACGTGTTGGAGTTCGGTTATAGGAATTTTGACTACCTCATCTATCGGATATGGGAAAGCCCATAACAGGCCTGGTTTGCGAAGGGCCTTTTCACCTTCGCCAACGGATTTCCCAAATCGTAACACTATAGCTCGTTCTTGAGGGCCAACGATACGGATTCCTGATGTGAGGAACACTCCAACAAGGAAGACCATGGCAATTTTGATGATTATGAAGCTGCTGCGGAGTGCTTCAGCCATTGCCTCCGCGCTTGTGTCCGTGGGCGCTTGGTTGGGTAAAACGACTTTTTGGGGTTTCTTGTCCATGACCTTAGGGGCAAGTGAGGTTATTTGGGGATATTGTTTGTCGGGAAACTACCTAGCAAGTCGAATGGGGGCGTTCTCTGGTCAAGTATGAGAGTAGCTTTCTCTTTCAGGGCCTGTTGGAGGGCGTCGAGCCTTAATAAGAACACTGCAAGTTCGGGATTCTGCTGAAAAATCGGTAAAATTTGTGCGGCTTCGGCTTCCCCTTCTGCCCGGATTTCTTTGGCACGCGCCTCTGCTTCAGCTAGTATTTCAGCAGCTTTGCGCTCCGCACTAGCGCGGATTTTCTGGGCTTCGGCTTCGCCCTCGTACTGATATCTGCTGCTAAGAACGTTTCTTTCAGAGCTCATCCTTTCAAAGACAGCTTGTGTAACGCTTTCAGGGAGTCCCATCTTTTTGATCCCGAGGAAGACCACTTCTATCCCACATTTGTTAAGTTCCAGCTGTGTTTGGACACCTTTTTTTATTTCTTCCTCAATCTGAGTTAGTTTTAGTTGAGCCGGATCGGCGTTTACGAAGTCGGCCAAATTGTATTTCCCGACCACGCCACTTTTTACGCTTCGTACGATGCCTTCCAGCATGCGTTCGGCAGCTGTAGTGGAGGCACTAGGAAATCTGGGGAAAAACTCTGTAGGATCACTGATGCGCCAACCCAGATATACCTGAGTTAGGAGATTGTTGTTGTCTGCTGTAAGATCCTCGCTGAACTTGTCTTCAAAGATTTGGATCCGTTTATCGAGTTTGTAAATTTTCTGAATAGGCCAGGGTAATTGGAAATGTAGCCCAGCACCGACAGATTTAGTTACCCGACCGAAAGTAGTCACAATTGCCACTTCGTTTTCCCGGACCTGGAATATAAATAGTTGGGCTCCGAAGATAATCACGAGCAATATGCCGACGATTAGTGTGCTAAAATGACGTTTCATAGGTAGTTTATTTCGATGGTGGTGGAACGGTTAATTGTAAAAGGTCCTCCCGAATTTTGTCTTGTAGGTCAAAGACGATTACGTCTTCAAAGTTGGTTGTTAGCAAAATGTATTTTCTGGGTGTGCTTAACGCTTGAGCAAACGTCTTAAAGTAAAGCCTTTGAGTATAAACAGTGGGCGAGGCCAAATAAGCTGGTATTTGGTTTGTGAAAAGGGCTGCTTGTGCAACCCAAGTTATGCGTAGTTTGAGTGCGTCAGCTATGGCTTGATTGGTGCTGGTAAATGCGGCTGCCTCTGCTAGGGCGTTCGTTTGAATTGCTGAGGCGGTCGCGTCTAAGATTTTCGCTTTTCTACGTTGAGCTGCCGCCACAACTTTCTCATACTCAGGGGCTACTTCCACAGGTGGGTGAATTCCTTGTATACCTGCAAACAAAATTTTTACACCTAGACCGTATAGATTAACGGCTGCTTGGATTTCCTCCGTAAGTTTCTGGGAGATGGTTAGCCGTTCGGTGCTCATGATGCGTGCCAAGTCCACGCTTACCATTGAATGGGTAATTACCCGGGAGGCAATTGATTCTAGCAAATTCGAAGGTGCGTTGTGGTTGTAGAACCAGTCTAGCACGTTTGTGATTTGATAGTATACAGGGATGTTCACTGATAACATGCTAACGGGGGGAGTGGGCTTCGTGCGCGAGTCGTTCTCGGTTTCGGGACTGAAACGCCGTGCTTCCCGATCTGCGACTAGATACGGTTGTTCGTTTGCGTGTTTGGTACCCCATACAATTGTTTTTAGTTTTTCAGTTTGCGGATCAGGCGTGTAGCCAATATCTAACCGTTGAATTTCTTCCGTGGTAAATCTGTGTACTCGATCGATGGGCCATGGCAGCTTTAGATGAATGCCAGGGTTTAGTACGTTGCGGTTTTGGACAAGTTTTCCAAAACGTTCCAGCACGCCCTGTTGTCCCGGTTCTATCACAACAAAGCAGGTAGATAACATGATGAGTAAGAGCTGACCTGCTACTAAGGGACCAAAATACTGCTTGAAAAGTTTAAACACCCAAGTTTCCGAGACTTTGAAGCCGAACTGATAATCGAGGGCACGTGCTGCGGCAGTGAAAAGATTTTCTGGCTGAGCCAATAGTCCTACTAACCGGCTATCGTACAAAAGGCGGTTGGGAATGCCATGCACTCTTGGCCGATATATTTCTAGGATCATGTTTATGAGGTTTTCCACCGCCAAGAGGGCTAGGAATATGGTTATGATCTTGGCGAGGAGTAGATCGGTTTCGGGGTATCCAGCTTCAACAGCGGCAATTCCAGCCCCTGTAACAAAATTTAGGTATGCGCCCACGAGCATGTGAGCAGCTACTGGCCGTGTAACGATGTCACTTTGGAGTTTGCTTAAAGTGATGGAGAATCGTCCAAGCAGGAATAGCACCAGGGCAAAAAGTCCATACATTGACATTCCGAGGCTCGGGTTGGAAATAGGCCGTACAATCGCTTTCCCAAGTTTTGTATAGTAAAACCAGGCGGCGGTTCCAACCCCAACGGTAAATATCACTGTTATAGCAGGGATTACGAATCGCCCAAAACTAACTCGGGCTCGATGGCCTGGTAATTGATCTGCCTCAGTGGGTTCAAACAGCGTACCCGAGACCTTTGCGGCAGTCATTTCTTCATATTCCAATCTCTCGAGTGCTTCTCTTTCTAGCAACTTTAGGTAGATCCAGCTGGTGAAAGCCAAAATAGTACTGGCGGCTAAGTAAACAGTTGTCAGTAACCCAGCGTATGATTTGGTGTGGTACGCGGTTACGTATACTGCGGTAGCAACTGCCACCAGCACTATTAAGTTAACTAAGGCTGTTTTTTGGATTGATCGTTCCATTGACTCTTAATTTTCGGTTGCATCTAGCTTGGAAAACTTACTATTTGAGCTCTTTGTTTTCAAACAACACGATGCCGATTATCAGTGTGGCACCGATATAAAGCGTCATGTACAACATTACATTACCTACGTAAACCCATGGGAAATCGTGTTTCTCTGTTTCAAGTATGTCACCAACCCAGAAGACTTGCCAATTAGGAGTTGCTGCGTAAAGCAAAGGTGCCCACCAGGCTCGGTCTAGGCCAGCCTCCCGCATCTGGGCGAATTCGCTTTCACTTATTCGGCTAAGCTCTTCGGATTCGAGTTGTCCAGAATCGTTGGAATCATATTTAGTAAGTAACGTACGTAATATGTCTTTTTGAGCGGGTGTCCACCGAGTGCCCACGAGTTCTTCTCTGATGTTTAGTTTCCAAGCTGGTTCGGCCCGTCTGCCAAACAGATAATCAGACATCAAACCTATCAAGAACAGGGCCGAGCATACGGCTAGGGTGGGAATTATATCCAGCCGCGTAGAGCATGTGAGGGCTATGGCTCCGAACACCCAGCTCGCGAACAGGATTAGGAGACCAGCAGGTACCATTCGCCAATCGACCCGGGCTTTTTCGCCCAGGCTTTGCATCTGTTCAGTGAACTGGGCAATTATTACTGCCGCAATTGTTACGGTCACGGCCAGCGCGATTATGGCGTCGGACGGGAATGGCCGCCGTAAGAAGTAGTTTGTTAATCCACCTATCCCGTAAGCAACCGCGACCGCCAACGCAAAAATTAAAAGGGCAGCTACGTCAGTACGCCCGTACACGTCGAATACCATCCTACTGGCGATCAATGCTGTAACTGTGTTTATGTACAACAGGAGAGTGAGTGCAGCGGCAATTCCTATGTACTTTGATAAAAAGAAGAGTGTGTGGCTAACTGGCTTGGATAGGACTGTTTGTGCGGTGCCAACCCTGATTTCTCTGGCTAAAGAGGATGAGGCTGCCAACACTGATCCAATCAGCGCTGAAAGATACATTACCGCAAGTACACTGTTTTTTATTAGTTTGGGTTCGTCTCCAAAACCAAAGTAGTACGGGGTTGCTAGGAAGATCTCGAAACAAGATGTGGCTGTAACGAGAAGCAAGAAAACGGGTTGGCGGATTGCCTCCCGGAAGGAGGCCCCTGCGATTGCGTAAATCTGTTGGAGTTTAAACCACATCTGGAGTTGTGGGACCGGTTTCTGACAAGCTAGTGCTTGATTTTGAGCGGTTTGGCGGAGTCGTGCATTTCCACAAAGCTAACCTTCCGCTGCGTGCACCATAAACAATTGCAACGCCCATGGGAACCAGCACTGCCGCAAGACTGATTGCGCAATTAATTTTCTGAGTGACGGAAAGTGTTTTGATAGAGGTTGCTAGCGCAAAAACGAAAATAAGCATAGCGTCTGCAATAAGAAAGAGCGCCCCAAATGCATAGAAGTTGGATCGGACCTTGCTAGGGAGGGGGCATGGCAGAATGCCGCATTCATATGGCCGGCCCTTAATAAACGTGGTTTGCCCTTTCCAGCCTATGAGCCAGGATGCAAAAATCATGCCCGCAGCTAGCCCTATGGCTGCCACTGCAGTAATCAACAGGGCAATTACCTCTTGAGTATAGCCGTAATCCATTATGCGGTGTGTAATAGTAACTAAATATACATCTTCGGCAACCTTTTTGGGTTCTGACGTAGGCTCCTGATTTTCACGATGTTGTGCTACAACAGCTCGCCCAATCTGCTTATTAAGGCATCGTTGGGATAGGAGACATGCTCAAGATAAGACTTTCGTGCAGATGTTAAATGCCTGGGCTGGGTCTGTGACTGGTCAAAATTAAAATGGTAGTGGGTGGGATTGGAATTGGTGATTACCGGGGACAATTGAAAGGTGCGTGTTTGGGGACAGGGTCGGATGTGGTGGAATGTGGCTCCTGGCGCTGGGATTCTGGAGTGAAGATAAGGCCAGCTAATGGGGGAAGGGTAAATTCAGCGGAGTAAGGTTGGTTGTGCCAGGGTGTAGGTTCGGCTGTTACCGCCCCGAAATTTCCGAGGTTACTTCCACCGTAAAGGTCAGAGTCTGAGTTTAAAACCTCAATCCATTTTCCTCCTGAAGGTAACCCGATCCTGTAATTGAACCGTGGCACGGGCGTAAGGTTTAGGACGACGAGGGCGAAGCGCGATTTTGACGTAGTATGTCTGAGGTAAGCGATGACGCTATGGAGGGAATCGGTGCAATCGATCCAGCTGAATCCTGCTGGTTCGTGTTCTGCCTCGAAGAATGCAGGTTCTTGCCGGTATAACGCGTTAAGGTCTGTGATTAACTTTTGGACGCCTTTGTGGTGTGGCGACTCTAACAAGTGCCAATCGATTTGTCCGTTAACGTCCCATTCCCTGTATTGGGCAAATTCGCTTCCCATGAAAAGAAGTTTCTTACCTGGGAAGGTCCATTGGTATACGAAGAGAGCGCGTAAGTTGGCGAATTGTTGCCACTGATCGCCTGGCATGCGCCCAATGAGAGAGCGTTTCCCATGGACCACTTCGTCGTGTGAAAGGGGGAGTACGAAGTTTTCGGTGTATCTATACATCATTGCAAAGGTTAAGTCGTTGTGGTGGTACTTGCGGTATATAGGGTCGCGGCTGAAGTATCGTAACGTGTCATGCATCCATCCAAGATCCCATTTTAGGGTAAAACCAAGTCCGCCAAGGTATGGGGGACGCGTTACCATGGGCCAGGCAGTTGATTCTTCTGCGATGGTGAGTATACCGGGATATTCTGTGTGGACGAGGTGGTTAAATTTCTGCAGGAACGCGATTGCTTCGAGATTTTCTTTACCACCGTATTTGTTGGGAATCCATTCCCCGGGTTTGCGGGAGTAATCGAGATAAAGCATGGAGGCGACTGCATCCACGCGTAAACCGTCGACGTGGTATTGCTCGCACCAGAATAGTGCATTTGCTATAAGGAAATTTAGGACTTCGTAACGGCCGTAGTTAAAGATGAGCGTGTTCCAGTCCTGGTGTTTCCCTAGCCTGGGATCTTCATGCTCATAAACTGCGGTGCCATCGAAGTGTGCCAAGGCCCATTCGTCCGCAGGGAAATGAGCAGGCACCCAATCGATTATTACCCCAAAGCCAGCTTGGTGGAGGTCATTGATCAAAGCCATGAATTGATTTGGTGTGCCGTATCTGCTAGTGGGGGCATAGAAACCAGTTACTTGGTAACCCCAAGAAGGATAGTAAGCATGCTCCATAACAGGTAAAAACTCCACGTGAGTGAATCCTGTTTTACGAAGGTAATCGATTAGCATGGGTGCAAGCTCCGTATACGAGTATGATTCGACGGGTGATTTTTTTCGCCAAGAACCTAGATGTACTTCGTAAATGCTGATGGGCTGGGAGAGCCATTGGGTGTGAGCGCGTTTTTCCAACCATTTATCATCATTCCAGCAAAAGCTGGACAGGTCCCAAACTATACTCGCGTTTTTTGGGGGGATTTCGAAGAAAAACCCGTATGGGTCTGTTTTGATTCGAAGATTTCCCTGAGCGTCTACCAATTCGAACTTGTACAGATCACCTTGTTTTACTCCTGGAATGAAAATCTCCCACACGCCGGAAGCGCCTAGCATTCGCATTTGATGGACCCGGCCATGCCAATTATTGAAAGTACCAATCACGCTAACACGCTTGGCGCATGGTGCCCAGACTGCAAAGCTAGTTCCGGGAACTCCATCTATTATTCGCAGGTGCGCGCCAAGGTGCCGGTAGATTCGTCGTGCATCGCCAGCATTAAACAAATACAAGTCGAAATCGCTTATGGTTGGCAGGAAAGAATATGGGTCCCGTGTACGATAGATCCTACCATCTTGGTAGGTAATAACTAAATCATATGCATAAACTTCGGATGTGTTGTGTGAGTATCCCTCGAAAAGGCCAGCTGTATGGATTTTTTTTAGCTCGATAATTGGCTTAGTTTTATCATGAACAGGTTCAATCCTGATCGCAGCAGCGTCAGGGATTAATGCGCGGACTACGATTCCGGGTTTGGAACCGAGCGGGTGCATGCCGAGCAACCCATGAGGATTTTGATTGCAGCCTTCAACAAGGCTGTGGATCTCAGCATCTGTAAGGACTGGCATGGAAAGGACAATAATGAGTAAAAGCACGTTAAGCCAGCAAAAAGCCAGTGTTAATAATTTTACAGGTTGCTGGTTGCCAAGGCGTTTGAGTGGAAAAACCGTGCGAAGATAAAGTGAAAAATTTGCAAATTATGTAGGATTGTCTGCACGTGATATTTTGTCTTCAATGATGGTATGAGCAACGGGACTCAAGGCAAATCAAGCGATGAAAAACCGGCGCGGTTAGACGGGCAGAAGTGCAATAGCAAAGGTGCTAAACTCCGTGAGGTCGCCGAACCAGGTCGTTTACCACCACACTCAATTGAAGCGGAAGTTTGTGTGTTAGGATCGATATTGCTAGCGCCGAACGAATGTATCCCCACTTGTATTGCTAAGATCAAGTCCTCGGAGGTTTTTTATGACCTCCGGCACCGTACTATCTATGAGACAATTGTTGAGATGTACGATACAAACACTCCGGTGGATTTGATTTCGCTGCAGCAAAAGCTAAAGGATAAGGGTGTTTTGGATTCAGTAGGAGGAGTGCCGTATTTACTTGGTTTACCAGATGCGGTGCCTTCAGCCGCTAACCTGGAGTATTACCTGGACATAATTTGCCAGAAGTATGTCCTGAGGCGGTTGCTGGATGCGTGTATGAAAATTGAAAAGAGGGTTTACGAGCATGATGGGGAAACTGATGAGCTTCTGGATGAAGTAGAAAAGGAGATTTTGCGGGTAAGCGAAGAGCGGGTTGACAGTGGTGCTAGTTCGATGAGCGAGTTAGTGCCTCGGGTGATAAGCATGATAGATGAGTTTCACAAGCGTGGTGGGGCAGTTGTGGGCATTCCCACCGGGTATAGGGACCTGGACAACATGACAGGAGGTTTACATCCGGGCGAGATGATTGTCATCGCAGCCAGACCTAGTGTGGGTAAGACAAGCTTGGCAATGAACATCGCTGAACATGTGGCGGTAGTGCAAGGCTTGCCTGTAGGTGTTTTTAGCTTGGAAATGACAGCTGAGTCCCTGGTGTTGAGGATGCTATGTTCGAGGGCTCGGGTCAATGCCAGGAACCTTCAGCGTGGAATCATTTCTACTACAGATTCGCATAGGCTAACGAATGCGACCGGTGAATTAGCACGGGCGCCATTGTATATCGATGACTCACCAAGTTTGACCATTCTTCAATTGCGGGCGCGTGCCCGCCGAATGTGGCAACAGCGCGGTATCAAGCTTTTTGTAATTGACTATCTTCAGTTGCTTCGGTCTACTGGCCGCCGAATTGAAAACCGTCAGCAGGAAATAGCGGATATTTCTAGCGGAATAAAGGCCCTTGCAAAGGAACTTAAGGTACCTGTGATTGTGCTAAGCCAGTTGAATCGCGATGTGGAGCGCGATAGGAATCGAAAACCGCGCCTGTCAGATTTGCGTGAGTCAGGCGCAATCGAACAAGACGCAGACGTAGTTGGATTGTTGTATCGGGCAGATCCAGATGATCCGAACCAACCTGCAAGGGATGATGAAGATCTAGCGGATATGGATGTGCAGCCTGTGAACCTCTATATCGCAAAACAACGTAATGGCCCCACGGGAGATATTCATCTGACGTTCTTTAGATCGTTTACGCGATTTGAGCAGGCCACTACGGTATATACTGAGGATGCGGTTCCATACTAAAGACTGGTTTTTGTATGAAACGGATTTTGGTTCTCTGGTTGATGGCGTGGCTGGTATCGGTCGTAACCGTGTGCGCTCAACTTCCACTCCCTCGAACCAAGATTATTCGGATTGACATTAGACACATAGGCCCACCTGCTACAAGTGACCAATTTGTTCGGGATCACATAAAAAGTCGGCCCGGAGATCTGTATCAACCGGCGGTCGTAGATGAGGATATACGCAGCTTATACAACACAGGTTACTTCTACAACATTCGGGTGGTTGATGAACGGCAGGGTGATGGAGTTGTCCTAACATATATTTTGCAGGGTAGGCCTACCATTGCAGATATTCGGTTTGAAGGAAACAAAAAGTTTAGCTCGGCCAAACTTAGCCGCACCATTAAGTCTAAGGTTGGTTCACCGTTGGACGAACACAAGTTGTTCGAAGATTGCCAGCAAATTCAAAAACTTTATCAGAAAAAGGGCTATTCAGAAACCACTGTTCAATATAGGCTCTCCATTGACGAGGCTGTGGGGCGTGGAGTTGTGACGTTCGAAATCAACGAGGCAAGGAAAGTCAAGATTGCGGAAATTCGCTTCGAAGGAGCGCGAACCGAATATTTAAAGGATTTGAAAAAGACCATCAAAACGCGCAAGCACGGGATGTTTTCTTGGATAACGGGTCGGGGCTATCTAAAAAAGGAAGAGTTTGAAGATGACAAAGAGCGAATGACTCAGTTTTATCTGGAACGAGGACATTTGGATTTCGAGTTGAAAAACGTGCGGTTTGAGTATCCTTCCTCAAACAAGCTAGCAATCATTTTTGAAATATCCGAAGGGCCCCAGTACAAGGTGGGTAACATCGTTTTTAGAGGTGCAAACCTATTGCCAACAAATGCTATTGCCCGTGATTTTAAGCTTGGTAGCCGGCCACCCCAAGGGATGAATCGGCGAGAATGGGAGTTGATCCGAAATTTTAATAGCGAGTTTAAAATGAAGTCCGGTGATATCTTTTCCCCGAGCAGCTTACAGGCTGATGTAAAGGCAATTGAGAATTTCTATGGGGCGAAGGGATATATCGACGTGACTGAGTCATCGGGAAATTTGACAGTTCGGAAGAAACCCAATGTTCAGCAGGGAACAATTGATCTTGAGTTTGAGATCAACGAAGGGTTCCAGACATATGTGGAGAAAATTGACATCAGAGGGAATGAGAAAACTAAGGATAAGGTAATTAGACGCGAGTTGGCCATATATCCAGGCGAGCCATTTGATATGAGCCGGGTAGAAATTAGTAAGGCAAGGCTCGAAGGATTGAGATACTTTGAAAAAGTAGAGATGAAGCCCGAACCCACGGAAATAGCACCAAACCGGAAAGATCTTGTGGTGGAAGTGAAAGAACGCCCAACGGGTTTTTTCACAGTAGGTGCAGGATTTAGCTCAATAGACCGACTGGTGGGTTTCGCGGAGTTTAATCAAGGTAATTTTGATTTGTTTAATCCGCCTAACTTCAGCGGTGGCGGACAAAAAGCCCGGGCATATTTTGCGTATGGTACACGCCGCCGGGACGTGGTTCTAACTTTTATCGAGCCTTGGTTTTTGGATCAAAAGTTGGAGTTGGGCACTGAGGTTTACCACCGATGGTTGGATTTTGAGAGTCTCAACGACCTTTATACTGAAACACGGACCGGTTTACGTTTGTGGGTCAGGAAGCCTATTTGGACAGAGCGACTTACAGCTACCTTAGGATATAACATCGAGAATGTGGGTTTGGAATTTGCGCCTGAGTATAAGTCCCAGTTGCCTAGTACATTCTTGGTTGAGGAAGGTGATACACTGTTGTCCCGGGTAAACTTAACGTTGGCCTATGATACTCGGGGGAAAGGATTGTTGCCCAACCGCGGTCAACGGACTGAACTATTTGGCGAAATCACAGGCGGCCCATTCGGAGGCGAGAAGTCCTTCTATCGGGTGGAATTGCGGACGGGGTGGTATTTTAAAGGCCTGGCTGCTGGGCATGTTCTAGAATTAAATGGGCGGATCGGGGTCACAGATGCTTTCGGCAACACGCAGTATGTGCCTTTCTATGATCGTTTTTATTTGGGAGGAATGTACTCATTGCGTGGGTATAGATACCGGGATGTGGGGCCAAAAGAATTAGTAAATGACACGTACCTTGAACCAATCGGAGGGTGTACCTATTGGTTTGCGTCAGCTGAATACAGTATACCACTTATTTCTCGAGTTCGGTTTGCTACCTTTTATGACATTGGAATGGTTTATCCAGATGCTTTCAGTTTTGAACCCCAAAAGTTCCCAAGACCAGGAACGGGTGAATTGATCTCCACGGGTTCATATGCGGATAACTTTGGTTTTGGGATCCGACTTGACTTACCGATTGGGCCCCTCCGACTTGACGTAGGTTTTCCGCTCACCCACGACCCTACCCTACGCGATTCTCCGCGCTTCAATGTAGGTGTTGGGTACACGCGGCAGTTCTAGCAGAGTGACTTTTGTGGTTTTCCAAAGGTTTCTCGTGGACAAGACCGATGTGTGATTAAGTGCGGGCGTTGGTTTCTGTGGCATGCAGCCATTAAAGTGCATGGGCCACACGTCCCAAATTTTTACGTAGCGTCGGTGTCGGAAATGCACTGCAGTGGCAAAATTTGTAGGTGTTAGGGAAGGGCCGTAAGTTTATGTCCAAGCCCAAAAGGGGCATAAGTTACGCTACCCATTGGTTTGTATTAAGCCCGGGGATGGAATTTCCGGTGAATTTCAACCAGGCGTCCTACGTTGACATGAGTGTAAATTTCAGTCGTGGCAATGCTTGAATGTCCAAGGAGTTCCTGGATTACTCTTAAATCGGCTCCGCGTTCGAGCATATGGGTGGCAAAACTATGACGTAACATGTGGGGTGTGAAGGGACGGGTAATCCCGGCGAGGCGGGCTCGTTTCTTAATTCGCAACCACATTGCTACATGAGAAAATGCGGTGCCTCGATTAGTTAAGAACACTGTTCCAGGCGAGTGCGGTTTTGCAAGTTTAGGTCGCCCCGCCTCCAAATACTTTTGTAGTGCTGCTACTGCTTTTGACCCGATGGGCACAACACGTTCCTTGTTCCCCTTCCCGACAACGATTACAAAACCTGCGTCCAGCTGTAGTTGTTCAAGCCGGAGGTTTCTTAGCTCGGCGAGCCTGAGTCCAGAGGCGTATGCTAATTCCAAAATGGCTTGGTCACAGAGATTTGATGGAGACTCAGGTTCTACAGGACGCAAAAGTGCGTCGACCTCTTCAGGAGTTAGGACTTTTGGTAATCTCAACCATCGACGTGGCAGGGAAAGGTTTTCAGCGGGGTTAGATGGGAGGAGTTTTTCGTGTGATGCGAATTTAAAGAACGCTTTCAGAGCTGCTATTTCTAGGTAAAGAGAGCATATGCTTAAAACACCGCGAATTGGTTTTCGTTTATGAGGATTTAGGGGCCTAGTGCGCTCGTGTTCTAAGAACTTAATTAGTGTTTCCAAGGTTACTTGATCCCAAGATGTAATCCCATTGTTTTGGGCCCATGCCAAGAAACGACTCAAAACTGCTGCGTACGTGCGCTGAGTATTTTCTGATTGCCCGCGTTCGTGCCTTACGTATTGTAGGAAATCTTCCACTAGCTGTTCCATCGTTTTCAAATGGTACACCTGGAAAACGCGCAATCCAGAATTTCTGGTTAGGAACGCTTGGGGGGTTCCCACGATTTATAGACCTTGCTTGAACCATGGGCCGCGCTTAAGGTTGATCATATGAAAGCGTATAAGGGCTTAGCAAGCGTTGTACTAGCTCTGAGTTGCCTAGCTGGACTTGGCCAGGATCCCCTGGTTATGGAAAAGCTTAATAGGTTAGCGGGGCAGGTTGAAGATCTTCAAACCGCCCAGATGGCAATGCAGAAACAAATTTCAGAGTTGGTGAGGGAGCTGGATGTACTACGTGACCAGGTTTCAAAGGCACCGTCAGCTGACACGATTCGAGCAGAGGTATCTCGCATGGAGGCGAGGCTTAAACAAGTGGAGCAGCAGTGTGCAGCTGACCGGGAATTGATTTTGAAAGAGATCGAAAAAATTGCTGCGGCGAAGTCTCGGCCAGTGCAACCTTCACAGCCCCAACGGCCAGCGCAAGCTTCTCCCACCCAGCCAACAGAAATGAAGGGCTATGAATACGTAGTCCAACCCGGGGATACCCTCAGTGCAATTATTGCCGCATATCGTCAAAACAACATAAAAGTAACTGTTGAGCAGGTACTGAAGGCAAATCCTGGGTTGGACCCCAACAAATTGCGAGTGGGTCAGAAAATTTTTATCCCTGCCCCGTCAAACTAATAGTCTGATATAGGCTGTTGCTTGGTCTTTCTAATAAAAGGCCTGGTTTTACAGCTAAGTAGACTAGTTTAATTGACATAAGGGTTGGGAATTGCAAGTTTTGCAGAGCTATGGATGAAGCCACAGTAAAAAAGGTAATCCGGGATTTAGCGGCTTGTATTGATCACACCCTGTTGCGGCCGGAAGCTAGCAGAGTTCAGATTGAACAATTGTGTCGCGAGGCAATCGAATATGGGTTTTACGGGGTCTGTGTTAACGGTTCGTGGGTTAGGTTGGCGCGTGAGTTGCTTGATGATTCAGATGTTCGCGTAGTATGTGTTGTCGGCTTCCCCCTTGGGGCTGCAGCAGCTGATGTAAAAAGGTTTGAAACCGAGGCTGCGATAGATGACGGGGCTGATGAAATTGATGTAGTGCTCAATATTGGACGGTTGAAAGAAGGGGATGAAAGCTATGTTCTGCGAGAGTTGAGGGATGTGGTAGAAGCGGCGCAAGATCACCTCGTTAAGGTGATTATAGAGACCGGTCTTTTAACAGAGGAAGAGAAAGTGCGGGCTTGTCATTGTGTGTTGGACAGTGGGGCTCATTTTGTAAAGACCTGTACTGGGTTTGGACCTAGTGGGGCGACAATAAACGATGTGCAACTGTTGCGAGAGATTGTAGGGCCCCGTTTTGGTGTCAAAGCAGCTGGTGGTATTAGGGAGGCGTACACGGCCTTGGCTATGCTTCGGGCAGGAGCAAATCGCTTGGGCACCTCGGCTAGTGTCTCGATAATTAAAGGGGTTCGGGATGCTCTAGCCAGGATCGAAGCCGAAGGATTGCCAGTGTTTCCAAGCAAGTGTGAGGGACAACAAGGTGATTATTAAGAAAATGGAGCGGGCGAAGGGAATCGAACCCTCGCGAGAAGCTTGGAAGGCTTCCGTTCTACCACTAAACTACGCCCGCATTCCGAGTCATTATGTTATCCACGGTGCTTGCGTTGTCAACTAGAGTCTCTTAACATTCGCTACTAAATGAATTCCTTGCTATTGATTGGCGGGCGAATCATTGATCCTGCGAACGATCTCGATACGATAGCAGATTTACTTATTTTGGATGGTAGGGTTTCTGCAATAGGACCTGAGGCGAGGAAGTTAGCGCCTTCAGATGCGCCAAAAGTGGATGTGAGAGGTATGGTGGTTTGTCCTGGGTTGATCGATATGCATGTGCATTTGCGAGAACCCGGTCAAACCGCCTCCGAAACTATAGCCACAGGGACTGTTGCAGCTGCACGGGGCGGTTTTACCTCAGTCCTAGCGATGCCCAATACGGATCCTCCAGTAGATAACCCTACCACAGTGGCTCTTATCCAGGATCGGGCCGCAAAATCTGCTGTGGTAAACGTGTTTGTGGCAGGGTGCATAACCAAAAATCGAGCGGGGGAAGAGTTGGCACCAATAGGATCACTGCGCCGTGCTGGAGTAGTTGCAATTACTGATGACGGTGCTTGCGTGCAGAATAATGAGCTAATGCGTCGGGCCTTGGAATATGTGCGCATGTTTGACATTCCGGTCCTCGATCATTGCCAGGATTATAGTCTTTCACAAGATGGTGTGGCTCATGAAGGGTTGTGGAGCATGATCTTAGGACTAAGAGGATGGCCTGCAATTGCTGAGGAAATTATAGTGGCGCGAAACATCCTTCTGGCGGAACTAACAGGAGCTCATGTTCACTGTCAACACGTGACCACTGCTGGTAGTGTACGATTGATCAGAGGAGCTAAAAAGCGCGGTGTTCCTATAACAGCCGAAGCATGTGCACATCACATGGTGTTAACGGACGCGGCTTTAGCAGGTAGTGAAACGTTTTGGCAGACGGATGGGCAACAAACTTTTGCGTGGCGACTCTATGGGGAAGGTGGTGAGTTGCCTCAATGGCCAGCTTATGATCCAAATGTAAAGGTAAATCCCCCATTGCGATCCGCTATTGATCGGATCGCGTTGATTGAAGCCGTTGCTGATGGCACGATCGATGTCATCGCTAGTGATCATGCCCCCCACTGCGATTATGAAAATGAAGTGGAGTTTGATATTGCACCCTTTGGGATGATCGGCTTGCAAACTGTTTTCCCACTGGTGTTAATGGAGCTGTACCATGCAGGAAGAATGCCTTTGACGAAATTAATTGCACGGCTTACGGTAGGACCCGCAAAAATTTTGGCGCTTCGTAAAGGAACTTTGTCGATCGGCGCAGATGGAGATGTGACGGTTTTCGATCCTAATTTTGAGTGGACATTTGAGGAATCTGTCAATGCAAGTAAGTCGCGCAACACCCCATTCTTAGGTTGGCGTTTAAAGGGCGGAGTGATGATGACAGTGGTTGGTGGTAGAATTGTCTGGCAACACCCATCAATGACCTCCCACTTGTGAAAAACGTAGGTTTAGAGTGTAGATTTGATGAACCTCGGCACGGGATTGGTCATAGACCGATCCTGCTTTTAAGGCGAATAGGAATAAAGGCCCAGTGACCTTTAGATTTCTTTCGTTCAACTGTGTTGGCGACGAGAAGTTGCAGGGCAAATTTTATTTTAGGATAGGCTTTGTGGGTGTGTCTTCTTTCGCTTGGTCATCCCCAATAGAGTTATGTGTAAGTGCCCCCGCGTGAGGGGCTTTTAGATACCCAGTAAAGAAAAGGTAGAAAGGATGCATAGAAGGTGTTGATAAAGTTCCTCCCCGGGATGATAATCTCTCTCAGAAAATGAAAGCGCTAAGGGTAGTTGTGCTTGTATTAAACGGATTGGTGACCTTAAGCCAGTTGTCAGCGTATGGTGTGGATAGGGTGACTGTTAAAGGCGATACTGTGGAGGTGATCCCGGTTTATCACGCGAGCCTTGGGTTGCGGATTGGTGGCAGGCTCGTTCTAGCTGATCCTGCGTGGGAGACAAACCGTTATGTAAACCTGACGAACCCGATTTTGATTCTGATCACACATTCTCACAGGGATCACTTCGATCTTCAAGTATTGAGGTTTGTGGTCGGAAAAGACACATGGGTAGTTGCGCCCCCTGATGTTACTCAAAAGTTACCTCAAGGAATAACCACCAACATAGTAGCCCTCTCTAATGGTCAGAGCACCAATGTTCAAGGCATGACGATTTTTGCAGTGCCGATGTACAATGTGACCCCTGAACGGTTTAGGTTTCATCCTCGTGGTGTTGGGAATGGGTATGTTCTCCAATGCGACTCAGCGCGGATTTACATTAGTGGGGATACAGAAGATATCCCTGAAATGTTAGAGCTTAATGATATCGATATCGCGTTTGTGTGTATGGATGGGCAATACACGATGAATGTGGAACAGGCGGCAAGGGCGGTTAGGACTTTTAAGCCGCGAATTGTTTATCCATATCATTATCGCAATGCATCGCGCGAAGAGTTTCAAAAGTTAGTCGGGAAGGATTCGGGCGTGGAGGTCCGAATAATGAATTGGTATCCTGTGCATTAAATTGAGGTGGATAGTTGCGCATTGTTACTTGTGCAGCACACTCCGTCGACGAAAGGGCGAACTACTTCATTTGCGGTTGTAACCGTGGCATTTATTTACGCACAGAAAGGAATTGAAGTCCCACAATTGGCGATTGTTAATGGCGCATAAAGATGGGATATTGTGCAACTTTCTCCAATCCTTATCTGTTTCCCTGTGGTCTTTGGTGTTTTGTATCCCGCATCGTGGGATGTGGCTTGGTTGTGGAGCCGATTGTGTTTTAAGCCGTATATAGGCAAGGGGGACTGGGCTAGAAATGGGTTTTGAGTTGACCGACACCCTTTATGGTTTCGGGTTAGTTCAGGGGTAGGTTCTCGCGCCGGAATTTGCTTCAATGATTTCCCACTTAGGTTTTAGTACCTCCCGTGGTGGATGTAATTGTAGGGATCAAATTAAAGACGCAGACAAAAACAGCCATGTGGAATAGTCGTTGTTTACACGAAGTAATATTGTTGTCATGGGATGGTGTTGAGCCGATGGCGGGAGAGGTTTTGGGTCGACATGGGATATTGGTAATTGGCAACATTCTGCTGATGGATTGCTAATGAATAGTGAGCATCAAACAGGGTTTGGACGCAACTTTTGGTTGTTGAACACGATTGAGATGTTTGAGCGGCTCGCGTTTTATAATTTACGGGTGGTAGCGCCCATTTACATCATGCAGGCGGAGGATCCTGGAGGATTACACCTTACTGCTGCACAAAAAGGAACAATTTACGCATGGTGGGCTGCGTTCCAATCGATCTTGCCTGTATTTACTGGGGGGATCGCAGACCGGGTAGGATATAAACGCACTTTGGTGGGAGCGCTAGGAATGATGCTAATGGGCTATTTGATGATAGCGTTTTTGCGCGACCTTCCTTGGATTGACAATTATACGGGGTTTTTCATGGGTGTTTTAGTACTTGCCACTGGAACGGCATTTTTTAAGCCGGCTATCCAAGGGACACTCGCGCATATTTTGGATCGACATAATTCGTCGGTGGGGTGGGGAGTATTTTACTGGGTTGTAAACGTAGGGGCTTTTATTGGGCATTACCTTCCGACGATTTTTTTGGTTTACAGTGTAATTTTCCCTGAACCCTTTTATGCGTCACCTCATTCGCGTGAGGCGTGGCGGAACCTTTTCTTGGCATCAGCTACGTTTACGGCGTTGAACCTTGTTTTACTTTGTTTTTTTCGGGATGTGCCAACTGGTGTTGCTAAGTCAGAATCGTACCTACGTGTTTTACAACGTACCGTTTTAAACATTTTCGAACCACGATTGTTGATGTGGATTGTAATTATGTCGGGGTTTTGGCTGATGATGTTTCAGCTGTGGGATTTACAACCGAATTTTATAACGGACTGGGTGGATAGTTCAGCTGCTGTTAAGCAACTACAGTGGTTGCCCACACCGATCTACAATCTCATCGTTGCCCAAACTCCTGGCGGGCCTATGTTATATCAGCAGGCAATCCTATCGCTGAATGCACTGTTTATTATTTTAGGTGTCGTCGCAATGTCATGGGTCACCCGAAGGATGCGGACCCTAGATTCTATGCAGATTGGTATGTTTATGGCGATTGGGGGCATTTTGGTTGCCGGCCTGACGAGGAATGTTTGGTGGGTAATTCTTGGGATTTTGTTTTTCTCGCTTGGGGAAATGTTAACGGGTCCGAAAACCTCCGAGTACCTGGGGTTAATCGCCCCAAAGGATAAGAAAGGCATGTACTTAGGTTACGTAAATATCCCTGTGGGAGTAGGGGTTTACGTTGGATCGAAGTTAGCTGGGTACGTGTATGGTCACTATGGAGAAAAAGCCACTCTGGCTTTGAAGTATATCGCGGAGCATTTCCAATCGCATGGGAACATAAAATGGACAGGTTCCGTTAAAGAACTGGAGACCATAACTGGATTCACTCGGACGGAGGCGATGGACGCACTGGTTCGATTGACTGGCCTTGATCCTGCATCAGCTACTGCCTTGCTTTGGCAAACATACCATCCTCAGCTTTACATCTGGATACCTTTTGGCGTGATAGGTTTGCTTTCCGCTATCGGGTTAATTGTATTCACGCGGAAAGCCCGGAAATGGCAAGATATGAATGCCTAAGACTCTATGCTAGAACTGCGTTGGTCTAGGTAGGGTCGTATACCGTGAATAATAAAAAATAATAAAATGTGAAAGACATGAGGTACAACCCCATAATCGTTGCGATGGATTTAGACGATGGGGAATCCGCGCTTGCACTCGCGCGGAAATTAACCCCATTGGTCGGCGGGTTCAAAATCGGTGCCCGGTTATTTACAGCGGAAGGCCCAACCTTGATTAAGGAGTTCAAGAAGTTGGGTAAGGTAGTCTTCTTGGACCTGAAATATCATGATATTCCCAATACTGTCGCCGGGGCCGTAACTGCAGCGGCTCGTTTAGGCGTGGATATGCTTACGGTTCATGCCGTAGGTGGGCGCGAAATGTTGAAAGCGGCCGAACAGGCGGCTCAGAATGCAGCCCGAGAGTTAAACGTGGTACCACCGTTGGTGTTGGCCGTCACGGTTTTGACGAGCCTGAATGATAAATTATTGGAGGAAGTAGGAGTGTCAGATACGACTTCCCAGCAGGTTGTTCGCCTGGCTCGTCTGGCAGTTGGGTGTGGATTACGAGGTCTGGTCTGTTCACCCGAAGAGTTAAAAATTTTGAGGGATCTACTTCCGAGGGAAATAAAATTGGTAACGCCTGGCATCCGGGCGGTGGGCATGAATGACGATCAGAAACGCACCTTAGATGCAAAGACGGCATTGGATTTGGGCGCGGATTGGATTGTGGTTGGACGTCCCATATACGCGGCACCAGACCCAGTCGAAGCCACAAAGCAACTCCTTTCCACCATCTTTTAAAACCGGGGGAATAAGCTATTTTAGTGGATTGATCTGAGTGTTGGGTGCGATATTGAGTGGTCAGACTGCACTTGCATTCGAGCTATGCCTTTTGGTTTACCAAGCCGTTTGGATGGTAGGATTCCGAGTGTTGCGTGATAAGTGTCAATGGTTAACCTGCTTTTTACCGCTTTTATGAGGTTTTGCTTCCGGACAATGCCAGTGGAATTATTAAAAAGTACCGGTTGCACAGTGAAGCAACTGGTTTTAGAGTGAGACCTATGGTTGACAGAGACTCTTGGGGTCAAGGCCCAATTAAGAGACTTAAGCATTATGTTGGGGGTTGGGCGGTAGGGATAATTGCAGTTGGCGTTACAAACCAATTTGGGGCTCAATTTTGTAATCCAGAGGATGTGGCAAGTTTAGGGAATCCACGTCTGTGGTCTGTTGCGATACGTTGGGAAAATGATACTCTTGGCGGTACTGATAGGTTTTATACAGATGGTGTGTCTTTGTCGGTCGCTCATACGGGAAGAAGTTGGTTAGATCCGATTGCGGATAGATTGCCAGGTTGGTTAGCTAGGGGACGGAGGACAGTAAGTTACGAGTTTGGCCAGATCATGTGCACACCCTCTGACATTAATATTCCAGTCCCGGATCCGAATGATCGGCCTTATGCAGGCATTTTGTATGCTTCTGTCTCGTTCCATTTTGAACATGACAATGTTTATAATGGGGTGAAGTTGGTTACTGGTGTGGTCGGACCATGGTCTTTTGCCGAGGAGACACAGCGCGAAGTGCACAGGTTGGTCGGTGCTGGTGTTCCACAAGGGTGGGACCATCAACTTCATAACGAGCCTGTTGTGAACTTGGTTTTAGAACGTCGGTGGAAATACCAGCTTCTTGGTAATTCGGAAAGGTTTTTATTTGAAACCATTCCTGCCGTGGATGTGATGCTGGGAAATGTCCTTACTCAAGGACAATTAGGCATGCAATGCCGGGCTGGTTGGCGCGTGCCTAGTGATTTCGGACACACTTTGATGCGTGGAATGGTACATTTGCCCCCGCCATGTCGTTCTGTTAAATGGGGTGTTTATGGAATGGTTGGAGTGTATGGGATGGTAGTCCTGCACAATATCACTTTGGATGGTAATACTTGGTGCAGAAGTCCTAGCGTGGAAAAAGAATACTTCGTGCCAGCAGCGGAGATTGGAATGGGCGTGTCAATAAAACGGTGGCAAGCGGCGTTTACATATGTGTTTCGCGGGAAAGAGTTTCGTGGACAACCCGACTATACCAAATTCGGTGCTTTGACTTGCTCCTATTTGTTTTAAATTAGTCTTAATTTGGTTTGAGTGGTTATTGCGCATCGGTTAGGGTGAAAGTGGCCTACTGGTTCTTGATACATGGCCCCAAAACAAAGACGTAGGCTTATCTAATTGCTTAGTTTTTTATGATTTGTGTTTTTTGGCACGGGTGGTAACTGGTCATTAAAGCCTGGTTTAAATCGCGACTCAGCTGTGTATCAATTACTTAGGTCAAATGGCTTTGAATTTGTGCGATCCTAAAATAAACTTGCAAAGCGGATGAGAAAGTAGATTTTGGGGGATGAATATGCACCGGCGTTCTCCTTGGCGGAAACTAAAGCATTTTTTTAGGCATAGGCGGGGCGCGAATATTTTTATTTTCCTGTTTTTGATGGTGGCGTTGGGACTCGTTGTAGGAATAATGTATTTGCTTTCTACGGGTGCTTTTTTGCGCTAAAGGGAATCGGTTGTGAAGAATATGTTTTGCATTGTAACAGCGGGTCCTACGTACGAGCCAATAGACAGCGTAAGGCGCATCACTAATTTTTCAACAGGGCGATTAGGAAGCCGATTAGCCGTGTACCTTGCCACTCAGGGGCACCGGGTGAAACTTCTTCGTGGTGCAATGGCGACATTTCGGTTGGAAGCCTCGGAAGCAAAACTATTGGACGAAATTATAGAGTTTACTACCTCGGATGATTTGAGGGAAAAGCTAGCATCTTTGTCGGTTCTTGCCATAAATGCGATATTCCACGCCGCAGCGGTATGTGATTTCCGCCCAAGTAAAGTTTATATACCTTCGATGGACTCCTATAGCCGAGAGGTAGGCGTGGGCAAAATTCCAACTGCTAAAGGTGGAATCTCGATTGAGATGGAACCAACACCTAAAATAATCGCGAATCTGCGTGGGTGGTTTAACAAGGCCTTCATAGTGGGTTGGAAGTATGAAGTGATGGGGGATCAGCGCAGCGCCATAAATGCAGGAGTTTCCCAAGTGAAGTCGTATAGTACAAATGCGTGTATTGTAAACGGGCCCGCTTACGGAATTGGCTACGGCTTAGTTACGGGCAATGGGGCTTGTGTGCATTTACCAGGCGAACAGGAGCTTTTTGAATGTTTAGGTCGACTTTTCTGCGAAACAAGTGGGTCAAGGGGATGATTATTGGGTTAATTCGTGGCAATCAATGGGAATACCCATCATCCCCGCTGTCACTGTCGGGATGGTATATGCACCAAGTAATCCGTGTGCGGTAGGAGCACAATACAAAGGAAGAACGTAGGAGATGGTTAGAATAATTGTAGTGCGGGCCCCCGCGGTGTAACCTGGCTGTTCAAGTTCACCTTATTGCTGTCGGTGTTGGGTGGAAAAGCATTCTACTGTTGAATCTAGGGTTGCTTTGTTTTTCGACATAAGCAGTCCGATTTTTGGATGGGTTTTTTGGTTACGGGCATTGGCGTTGGCTAATGAGATCAGGCAAGTATCTAGCACTTATTGGTGAAACAGGTTTACTTGATGGATTTGCGGATGTAAGTGTGGGTCGAAAGGTAGCTTTACTATTAAGTAACCGCCGTCTCGGAGAAGTTTAAGACCGAATGGCGCTGGGCATATGGTGACCTTGAAATCCCACCATCTTTTAGCAAGGTGTAAGGCGTGACTGTATCGGTTGATCGTATGGCCAAGGAATTTAAGTGGTGGAATGCCAGCGAGTATTTTGCTTTGGGTGAGGATTGCTTTAGAGTGCAGGTGTCCTACGATTGTAAGGGCCACGTTTGATAACCTTGCCTGTACAATGTCATCCTCCCAGAGGAATCCCAAGGCTGTAGGATCATGACAAAAAAGAATTATTTTATGATCTGAAGGCGCATTTATGAACGCTTGGCGGATCTGGTCAACATGCTTTTTACGGAGGTTTTCCCATTCAGGGAGTTCTGTGCGGATCACGTCACCCATTAAGTTTGGTAGGGCTATAAGTGAGGATGTAATTCCGATGAAGATCCAAGGGCTGATGTGAAGTACCCAAAATGGTTTAAGGCCTAGATCAGCCACGCTTATGTGCCAGCTTTTTAGATTCATGCAGCCAATTTCTCCGGTGACATTTCGTTTGCCGAGCTCGTGGTCGCCAATCAGACCGACGAATTTCACGCCAAAGTGACTCCTGAGTAGGTTCAGGCATTCCGAGACGTTGGAATAGACTATTGGGTCAGCTACACCCATGTATTCGGGGTCTAGCCCGTAATCCCCAAGAGCTACTACAAGATCACATTCCAGTGGCTGGCTAAGAATTTGTTTTAATAGCGTGCGGCTCAAAAACGGGTTACCTATCCATACATGTCGCCGAATTAACCCTAGCAACTTTCTTTTACTCACACTAGAGACGCCGTCCAGCTCGTGGTCTGGTCCACGTGCAAGTTCAGGATCTGACGCGTAATGTATGTCGCTTATTACTAAAATGGTATACCCACTCCTTGGCACAGTAGAAAAACTGTCTACTGTTGTGAGCGAAAAATCAAATAATATCGTGGGTGTGGGTTTTTGCGGCAGTAATTGCAAACAAGATGCGGTCGGGTTGGAATGGCAAAAGTTAGGTTATTACCTATATTGACAGATAATTTTCCGATGGAAATAATAATTTTGATCTGGCGGGAAGCAGGCGGGTCTGGTAACACGTCCGAGAGGTTGTCTTTGGTGGTGTTCCCAGCACGACTGTGGCCGCTGAGGATGTTTAGGAGTTTATATGGCCACCGGTAAAGTCAAGTGGTTTAGCAACTCGAAAGGTTACGGATTCATTGTCCAGGATAATGGGAAGGATGTGTTTGTGCATCATTCCAACATCTTGGGCAAGGGTTTCCGGACACTGAAACCAGGTGAGGTTGTCTCGTTTGATGTAATCCAGACGCCGAAGGGGTTGAAAGCTCAAAATGTGCAGCGAGTTCAACCCCATCGTTGAAACTGGCAAGGGCAACCCCACTAAAAAGTTGAGAAGGGAAAATTTTAATCCCGGGAGTACCTTGGGTGGAGGTAAGGAGCCCAGCGATTGTCCTTTGGCTGAAAATCGCCCGCTAGGGCCAAGAAGCGCTAGGGATTCAAGTCACACAGCGGCTCTTTATGTCCACATTCCGTTTTGTGTAAGAAAATGTCCATATTGCTCGTTTTATTCGATTGATTCCTACGAACAAGATTTGTTGGATAGATTTATTGAGGCGTTGGGAAGAGAACTGGAGTTAGTCCGACCTCGACTTAGTTTGCGGACTGTGTATTTTGGTGGGGGAACTCCTTCATTGCTCCAGTTACACCATTGGGAGCGGATAGCGAAGTTTCTTGAAGAAGAAGTTAGGACCTCGGTGCAAGAGTGGACAGTGGAATGTAATCCGGGGACTTTATCTGAGCAGTTGTTGGTTCAATTGCGGGCAATTGGGGTTAACCGAATCAGTCTCGGAATCCAATCGACCGATGATAGGATCTTACAACGCCTTGGAAGAATTCATTCGGCTGCGGAAGCGATTAAGTCGTACGATCTTGTGCGACGTTGTGGGTTTGAAAACGTAAGCGTCGATCTCATATATGGGGTACCTGGCCAAACATTGGAGGTTTGGGCAGACACCTTAAAGACCGTGGTGTCACTCGGGCCCGAACATGTATCTGCCTATGAACTCACGGTCGAGGAAGACACGCAGTTTTTTGAGATGTACGGCCTAAGGTATTCTGTCGAACAAGAGGAGGTCACATGTCGGATGCACGAGTTAGCAGTGGACTTTCTTGGTCAACATGGGTATGTGCAATATGAGGTTTCGAACTATGCTCGGGGTGAACTTAACCATATTGGAATGGTGCCGCGTTACGCTTGTTTGCATAACGTAGGATATTGGAAGGGCCATTGGTATGTAGGAGTAGGCCCTTCGGCAGCAAGTTATGTGGATGGTATTAGGAGTGTAAATGTGCAGGATGTATATTCCTATTGCGAGATACTGGAGCTGGGTGTCCGGCCTATAGGTTATGCGGAGTGTCTACCTCCGCTTTTCCGGGCAGGTGAAATTGCTGCATTTGGGTTCCGGATGACAAGCGGTTGGGATTTGGATGAATTTCGGCAGATAACAGGATTTGATTTGATGGAAGTTTGGAATGAGGAAATAAACCAGCTTCTCTCGCTAGGTTGGGCTGAATTACGTGGGAGCCGGTTATATTTAACCTCAGTGGGGCTCCGATTTGCTGACCAAGTGGCAGAAATGTTTTTGCGATAGGTTTAGATAGCCTGCCGAAGTCGCATTAACTGGAAGAATTTCGCGCCATGTCCAAGCATTGCCTTACGACCTCGAGAATCTTGGTTGGTGACGCTGGTTTTTGGACGAACGCTTCTATTTTGCCGAGGCTTAATTCTTGGCCTGCCAGTTCGGCACTATAACCTGTGGTGTAGACTACGGGCAGATTTGGGGCTTCCCGTCGAAGTCGTTCAGCAAGGTGATGGCCGTTTATGCCTCCCGGCAGCGATAAATCGGTGAAAAGCAGTTGGATTTCTTGCTTGTGTGCCATCCATATATCGATGGCTTCTGATGCGGTCTCCGCTTCTAAGACTCTATAGCCGGCCCGTTCCAATATAATACGAGTTAGTTTTCGCACAGGTGCTTCGTCTTCAACCAAAAGTATGGTTTCAGAACCCCGTGGTGGTGAAACGTATTTAGCAGAGGGTGTTGTGCGAGGAACTTCTTTTTCAATAAGGGGCAGAAATACCTGGAATGTTGAGCCTTTGCCTACTGCGGTAGTTACTGAGATCCATCCATGGTGTTGTTGTACGATGCCGTAAGCGGTGGACAGACCCAACCCTGTACCTTTGCCTTTAGGTTTTGTCGTAAAGAATGGTTCGAAAATCCTAGGAAGTATGTCTGGCGGAATCCCACATCCGGTATCAGCTATCGTCAGCACTGCGAAGGCTCCAGGTTTAGCATGGGGATTTAGGACTTGTTCCGGTGTTTGAATGTGTTGGAGTTCGGTAGAAATGGTGAGTTCGCCCCCATTAGGCATGGCGTCTCGGGCGTTAACCACAAGGTTTAGGATGACAGTTTCCAGGAGTGCGGGATCACCACGTATCAAAAGCGGCTCTTCGCTCTGACAAATTTTGAGTTGGATGTCGTCTCCTATTGTTCGAGTAATCAATGAAACTACGTTTTGGAGGCACTCGTTTAAATTGAGAACTGTCGGCTGGAAGACCTCGCGCCTGCTTATGATTAATAATTTCTGGGTTAGCTCTGCGGCTTTGGCCGTAGCAGCGCGTATGTGGGCGAAGGATTCTATAGCTTCAGGAGGCAGGCCTTGGATTTGACTGCCGAGTTCAGCCTGCATCATGATTGTTGCCAAAACATTATTGAAATCATGGGCGATACCACCGGCTATGTGGCCTATAGCTTCCAATTTTGAGGCTTGGCGAAGGTGTTCTTCCAATTGGCGTTGTTCGGTGACATCTCGCGCGTTAAAAACGATCAACGGTTCTGACGTTTTACCTGGAATTTGTCGGGCAACAGTTTCCATGATTCGCCAAGAACCGTCCTTGTGTTTGACTCGGGTTTCTATCCGGACTGTTTTTTCAGGATCTTTTTGCAACAGAGCAATGCCTTCCATTGTTTTGTCACGGTCTTCTGGATGAACTATGTCCAAGACATTTTTACCGAGGATTTCTGTAGCGTTGTACCCGAGGATTCGGGCTGTGCTTGGACAATAATATCGAACAAAGCCTTGGGAGTTAATTATAGCGATGATGTCATTGGAATATTCCACAAGCATCCGGAATCTTGCTTCGCTTTCTCGGAGTGCGCGTTCGGCTTCCCTACGATGATAATGCATCAGCGCTAGGGCGAGTTGATCTGCTAGCTGACATGCAAAATGGATCTCTTCGCTCTCCCATTTTCGTTGAGGTCCGACGTGCTCAAAACATAGTACCCCCACAGGCTGGCCTTTTAGCACTATTCCGACGTCTAGCATGGATGTTATACCATGTTTGGTTAGGTAACCCTGTACATAGCCTGCCACTCTAGGATCGTTCAAAGCATCCTCGGCGTCGACATAGAGTGATGTTTTTAGGGTCTCAAATTCAGGTCGGAACTCGCTTTCGATGAGCACCTCCCCAGCAGTGTGCACTCCTGAGGAAAGTATGAATGTGTCTATGTTGATTAGTTTCGTTGCATTTTCCTCGAATAACCACACCCCCACCCGTTCGATATTTAGACGTTTACCAACGGATTCAGTGAGTTGCTTTGAAAATTCCAATATGTGTCCATCGGCTAGGTTTTGACTCATCGCCAGTTCACGCAATGTTTCCAACATCAACTGGCGTTTCTCCTGTGATTTAATTCGTGCTTGTTCCTCCTTTTTGCGTTGGGTGATATCTCTTCCAACGCTTAGGATTAGTTGGTTTTCTTGGAGGGCTACAGCCGCAAGCCTAAGTTCCACGGGGATAAAGTTTCCTGATTTAGTTTTAAATGACCTTTCCAATGAAAGGGTTTCCCCAGCGACTATTTTGTGCCAAAGCTCAACCTTATCGTGTGAAAGGCATTCCGGGCAAAGCTCGCCTATTGACATGTTAAGCAGTTCATTGCGGTCATACCCCAGTAACTCTATTGCCCTCCGGTTTACATCCACAATCCGGCCCATCAAATCGTGTAGCAACACTATGTCGGCTACTTGGTCAATAAGCGTGCGATACTTAGCTTCGCTCTTTTCCAGCGCTTCTATGGTTTTTTTACGATCGGTAACGTCTAAGCTTATTCCCAGCACCCCACATACTTGCCCAGATTCATCTTTAAGGGGGATCCGAGAGGTCAAATGCCAACGGTATTCACCCAGAGTATGGTTAAATGCGAGTTCTTCCTTCGGAAGCGACGCCTGGCCCGTTTTGATTACAAGTTCCTCTTCCTGTTGATAGGCTCGAGCAAGGTTTGGAGGGTGAAAATCAAAGCCGGTCTTTCCAAGTATTTCTTCTTTAGTGGCACCTAAAACTGCTTGGTGGGTGCGGTTTGTTAGGATGTATCTGCCATTGAGGTCTTTTGCAAAAACTATGGCCGGTAAATTGTCGAGGACTATCGATAAGAATGCTTGCTGTTTGCGTATAGCAGCTTCTACCCGTTTAGTGTTTGTGATGTCGAAAAGTAGGCCTTGAGAACCTATGATTTTCCCGTCGGGAGCATAAACTGGGGTTTTAACAGAAAGAACCCAATGTGGTTTCCCTTCCCTTTCCGGATACTCTTCTTCCCTTACAATCCACTGGCCCGTTTTAACTATGTATTTATGATCTTCTTCACCTTGAAGAAGAAGGTGCTCGATGCGGGGATCCATTGCTTCTACCGCAGTCAAAAAATCGGAAGGACGTTTTCCAATGATTTCCGAGGGCTTTAAGCCCCGCAGATTGCAGAACCATTCATTGACATACACGTAGCAGCCATCAAAATCCTTTCTGAAGACTCCGGCGGGTATTTGTTCCACAAGCGATTTGTAAAGAGTAAGAGACTCGCTGAGAGTAACCTTTAGTTTGTGATGCTCTGTGCAGTCATGGAATAACACCAGATAAACATCCTTTTTCCGCGGTGTTTTTTGGATTAACAATTCGAGCCATAACGGTTCGGCGCCTGGTTTTCGGAATTCTAAGTGAGTAGCCACAGCGCGCTTTTCGCAATTTGATTTGAGGCTCTCCCATTCGTTTGGTGAAAGTGATGGTATTAGTTCTGTGACGCGGCAGCCTTTTAGCTTCCCCGGAAGTGGTGTGCTCAAAAACAATTGAGCCGCTAACGAGTTAGAATGCATAATTGTTCCCGCGCTATTGGTGAGAATTGCAGGTTCAGGCAGATACTCTAAAAACCCAATAGGAGTGCTAGGACTACGGGTTTTTCTGTTAATATTTCGGGGGTTACGGTTGGGTTTTCGATTCATAGTGTGTTTGGTGATATGAGTTTTCTTCTATCGTTACGTCCGGGTTACCCAAGGGATGTTTCGCATAAAATCTCTCCTTATTCATCGTCATTTTATCACACACGATGTTTATGGGGCAATCGCCTAGATGCGGGACTTGTTTTTGTGGTTCCGGGATCTATAGCGGAATGTTGCTGGCCAGGTCCCGTGGGAGGTTACTTCGTAAAACGCGTGGCGTATTTTTGGAGGAGTAGCGCCGATACGCAAGGGGGGCAGGGTACCAAATAACAGGTAAATTAGGGTACGCATACAAGCTATAGCAGTTTGCTTAAAGTTTTAATGGATCAAGTCAAGGAACTTGGTGGAATACTTGAGCACGCTATTTGACGAACCCTTTAGGCGGGTTTCCTTAAGAAGCAAGTTGGTTTTGTACAGAGCGGTATCATGGAAAATATCGTTTTGTGAAACCTGGGATAAGGTGCACTAGGACCATATACCAGTATGGCTTTTGGGGCTGAGGATATGGGAGTAAAGGCCTTCGGCAGGTGACTCAAAAGAAGCCGGATAGGACCGGTGATTTCTGTCCTTTGGAATTGAGCGTAGTTTTGCCAGAAATTGACGCTGTGTAGAGTAAGTACAGGAGTAAACGCAGGTATTAGGTCATTTTTGGATAATCCTTTTACGTTGTTTTTCCCAAGCGTCTTTTAGGGTAATTGTGCGGTTAAAAACGAGCGAAGTTGAGGAAGTGTCAGGGTCAAGTGTGAAATACCCTAATCTTTCGAATTGGTAACGTTCGTCAAAGTGTGCGTTTTTTAGGGATGGTTCGCATTTGGCCTTTACGACCTGGAGCGAGTTGGGATTGATGCATTGGAGTAGATCAGGCATAGTATCGGGTTCGGGCACTGTAAATAATCTGTCGTAGAGTCTGACTTCGGCATCGATGGCGTGTCTAGCGCTCACCCAATGGATGGTTGCTTTTACCTTTCTGGAGGCTGTGGGTCCGCCGCTCCTGCTACCTAGGTCGGCTGTACATCTAACTTCAACAATCCGCCCGTTTTGATCCTTTATGATTTCGTTGCATCGCACGATGTAAGCGTATTTAAGTCGGACTTCGTTCCCTGGATACAGTCTGTAGTAATTCGGCAACGGGTTTTCCATGACGTCTTCTTCGTCGATGTACAACTCTCTACAGAATGGGATTTTACGCGTGCCGGCATTTGGGTCTTCCGGGTTATTAACTGCCTCTACTTCTTCGCATTTATCTGCTGGATAATTAGTGATGACTAATTTAACTGGACGCAGAACTGCGAGGCGGCGCAGGGCTCTTTTATTAAGGTCCTGGCGAATTATATGTTCAAAGAGGGCGATATCGGTGAGGCCCTCGTATTTTGTGACTCCGATCTGGTAGGCAAATGCGCGTATTGCATCTGGTGTGACACCTCGGCGCCTTAACCCACTTATTGTTGGCATACGGGGGTCATCCCAGCCGGAAACCACACCTTCTTTTACGAGGAGTAGGAGTTTCCGTTTACTCAGGACGGTGTAGGATAGGTTAAGCCTTGCGAACTCGTATTGATGTGGGAGAGGTCTTGGTAAATCCAAGTTTTCCAAAATCCAGTCGTATAGGGGTCTGTGCACTTCAAACTCCATTGTGCAGATGCTGTGTGTGATACCCTCGATGTAGTCGCTTAAGCAATGGGCGAAGTCGTAAGTGGGGTAAATACACCATTTATTTCCTGTATGGTGGTGTTCGGCATGGCGGATTCGATATAGGACGGGGTCTCTAAGCCAGATATTAGGGGAGCTCATGTCAATTTTCGCACGCAATGTTCGGGACCCGTCAGGGAATTCACCATCCCGCATTCGCCTGAACAAATCGAGGTTTTCCTGTATAGACCTGTTCCTGTATTTACTTTCGATACCTGGTTTATCTGGGGCACCGCGCATTTGGTCTACTTCTTCCGGCGTGTGATCACACACGTAGGCTTTACCCTTTTTGATTAATCGGACGGCGAATTCGTAGAGTTGCTCAAAATAGTCAGAGGCGAAGAAAGGTTCGAGTTCCTCTTCGGAATCAGATGAAGGTATTACAGGTGGTAGGTAATAATCGATGGATCCGTTGACATTGATGGTTTCGGGGGTTTTACCTTTGGGTTTGAAGCCAAGACAATGATCAGCCCAACCAGCAATTAGCCATTTTACGTCTTGGATGATTGCTTTTACGTATTCGGGGTCTTCTTTAGTCGGGTTTGTGTCGTCCATCCGCAGATTGCAAACGCCGCCAAATTCGCGCGCGATCCCAAAGTTTAGGCAAATACTTTTGGCATGGCCTATGTGGAGGTATCCATTAGGCTCCGGTGGAAAACGGGTGTGTACCCGTTTGCACCTACCTTCAGCTAGGTCACGCGCTATGATCTCCCTGATGAAATCTCTTGGTACGGCTTCCATACGCCGAGTAAAATGCATTGTCGGGTTTGAAATTTCCAGAGACTTTATTGGTTATTGATCTAGCCTGAAGCTTGGAATGCGGGTTTTAGGTTCCAAAGGGGTTAGTGCGGCATCGTTTTTGGGTGGTTGGTAGAGCGAGACTTTTATACTAGGAACTTGCGCTTGAATACCGCTTTATAGCGGATTTCCATACCAGGCTTGACGCCCAGAAACAGACCAAAGCACAGCCAAGCATGAGGAGAAGGTAAAGGGGGGAATGAAGTGTATGGGCCAGTGTCCGTGTGGGTACATTTGCTACAAGCAACATCGGCACGACAAACGTAAAAATAACTTTCATTACGCCGCGGAACGCCTCGTCTGGTAATCGGGCAATTTGGAACATGTTGTAATAGACCCAGACTAATCCTTCTGACCTAGTCATCCAGAAACTTACGGCACCTAGGATGAACATTAGGCTATAGTGGATAAGAATTCCTACTGTGCAAAGCATTAAAAATAAGGCAAGGTTTGCAACGGTTATCTTTATGTGCAGTTGGGCCAGGGCGTAGCCCATCACACCTAACGCAACTAACGCGTTCACCAGTGAGCTGGGATCCACTTGGCGCAAGGACACAAGGAATCTTGAGTTCACCGGCATAAGAAGAACGAAGTCTAGTTTCCCAGTTCGGACCAAATCTGACAGATTAGCGCAGTTGATGAGGAAAAGGGCCTGGAAGATTTGTTGGATAAATTGTGCGACTCCAACCAGGAGCATAACTTGCCATTTAGTCCAAGACCCGATTTCTTCAGTATGGAGATATAGCACTGAGACAAAAGCAACTTGGAGACCAAACCATACAAGTTCCACTACTACCCAAAGCAGGAAGTTGACTTTGAACATTATTTCGCGGGTAAGAGAGGCTTTCCATAACGCTGCGTATACAGCAGTGTATCGCCGGAGGGTGTACACGAAACGGTTTATAAGATTCAGTCCTGACTGATATAAGGTCTTCTGGGATTGAGTTGGATTAGGGTGAATTGTTCTAGCCGCCATAAGCTGAAAATCGTTTTATGCCAAGATTCATGATTAGTCGTGCTAGTCCGGCCATGATGCAAACCCAGGCTGCTTGTAGTAACAAACCCCGCACTAGCTCGAATCCTGTTACTTTCCCGGAGTAGATTGCCAGTGGCAAATATAACTCATATGGGAAAGGACTCCACATAAGGATTTGCAGTAGAGGACTAGGTAATAGGTCTAGAGGGAAAAGACGTCCACTGGCGATAAATTCGAAAGCAAACACAATAAATATGAAGGTTGAGACTTCAAGCACCCAAAACGCAAGCATCGCTACGGTGTACGAAATGAAGAATTGGAGGCATGCACCTAGTAGGGCGGAAAAAACAAACAACGCAAGTGCCTGGCTACTTACTGGACTTTGGAAATTGTTTTTGAGCAGCAGAATAAACGTAAGCAGTGGCCATAGCGCAACGGTTGTGTATGCGATTTTACCTCCTGCGAACATCGATAAGCGAAACCACATGTAGTCTATTGGCTTGACCAAAAATTGGTTGATAGTTCCTTCGCGGATTTCACGCGCAATTTGCAAGTCGTCGTCATGGACGGCTATTAGCATGTCCAGCACGCATATCAAAATGTAATAAGTGACCATTTCCGAGAGTGAATACCCAGCCACTGTTGATTGTTGGCCTTGGCCAGCATATATAGTCTTCCACACGGCAATCACGGCTGCTATGGGGATGAGGCCGAAGATGGCCCGGGCAAAGAAATTAAGTCTGTAGGCTAGGTTCATTTGAACCCCAAACCACATTGCGTACAAGTATTTACGAAACGTCTTCATTGCCCATATGGATTGGGTTTCAAATCTTAACCGGATGGTGTGTACCACCGTGGCCTTTTTGGGTCCATGAGTTTGCTCTTACGTTTCCCATCCTATTTTTTTATTTGGATTGGGTATCATCCGCCATGCCCGAGAATGGCGGGCGAGTTTTTAGGTGATACTTTAAGATGCATCTTGCTACTCATGCTAACCCCGCTGCTGGATGCTGGGTAGGGAGTAGCGCGAACTTAGTTTTGGGCTTGCCCACTGTTTAAAGAGCTCGGTGTTTTCAGTGTATGACGGTTAGAGGGGGTCGTATAATTCATTTGGTCGCGGCGCGTTTAGCGACATTGTCTAAGATAGTTACAGCATTCCACTGGAGTAAAACCATTGGGGAATGGGTGGGTTCTGGGGGGTACAAATCAAGTTTTACCTCTACTTCTGGGATGACGAATTCCTTTAGTTTTGGTTATTTGCGCGTGGGGCAGGGGAAAGTTGTTGGGGTTGTTCAAGTTTAGAATCCCTTATTTCTCTCCAGCGTTGGCGAAGAAGCTCGTGAAGCCGTTCCCGGAATTCGACTGGGAGTTCGTAGATCTGATCGTTTTTGTAAATTAGGATGGTTTTGCGGAGGGTATCGACGACTATTTTACATGGATCACAACCCGCCAGGTGCTGCTCGAATTCTTTGCAGAAGGCCGGATCGATATCCCCATCTACGTATTCATTGAGTAATTTTAATAGTTCTTCGCATTTCATTGCAGGTCCATACAACTTTTGACCCAGGTGCGCAGAAAAAGTTACGCACGGGACTCAGAATTTTTGTGTTTATGTTCGGGTTTTACAAGGGTTTTTGGGTCTCCAAACGTGCGCGTGAGTTTTTCGCGGAGTTGAAGACGCGCCCTTAATAGTCGGACTTTTACATTTGCCTCAGATATGCCAAGCGCTTGGGCAGTTTCTTTGACGGATAGACCTTCTACGTCCCGGAGCAAGAATACCAGTCTATGTTTTTCGTCAAGCTCATCTAGGGCTTGTTGGATTAGAGCGCGGACTTCGTTATTTTGAATGAGCTCTTGAGGGGATTGACGCCAATCGGCGAGGTATTCAGGGTGCGGAATGGTATCCCTTTCTTCCTGGAGTTCAGTTGATTCTTCAAGCGAGACGGTGGGTAAGCCACGTTTTTTGCGTAGGTTTTTGAGGGCTGCATTGGTGGCAATCCTGTATAGCCAGGTGGCAAAACTAGCATCGCCCCTAAATTCTTCTAAGTGTTCCAACGCATTTAAAAATGTTTGTTGGGTGACGTCTTCGGCGTCGTGTACATTGTGTAACATACGCATTGCCAGGTTGAAAACGCGTTGTTCGTAACGGCTAACAAGCGTTTCAAACGCTGATAGGTCTCCATTTTTAGCGCGGATTACTAGCTCTTGGTCTGATAGTTGTAAGTCGGTGTCGTTCACACTAGCAGTTTCACTCCTTTGCACGAGTTAATATGCCGTTTTTCTTCCGTAGTTGCAAAACCAATCCGGATTAGTGTTTTTCATTTAAGGTCACAGGGAACGAGTATCGGGAAGTGGGTTTTTCTGAGTCGACCACAGGCGCAAATTTCATTTAAAGTTAGTTGGGTATGTGGCATGTGAATTGCGAAGAACGCGTTTCCGGAGTACGCTTTGGAAAGCTTCCCCAGTGGATTGGTAGAAACGTAATTAACGTGGGATATTCTACCCGTCGTTTGGTATCTTTCGCTTTGATATCGCTTACGGTTTTGTTGTTGAAATGGAGAGTGGCTCGGGCTGCCGTAGGGCCGTTAGTACGGGAACAACTTATAAAGAGCGGCGTTAGGTTGATGCCCCTATTCATTTTCTTAGCAGCTGTTATTGGTTTGGTTGTGGTGGGTCAAACGATTTCCTGGTTGAGTCGGGTTGGTGCCACAGGATATCTGGGATCTATTATGGTCGTCGTGGTAATTCGCGAGCTCGGTCCCGTAATTTCCGCCTGGGCTGTATTGACTCGCGTTGGTACTGCCAATGTGGTTGAACTCAGTACTGCCCGTGCTTTGGGCGAAGTAGAGGCTTTGGAGTCGTTGGGGATCGATCCCATCCACTTTTTTGTTGTTCCGAAGCTGGTGGGGTTGGCGTTGAGTGTGTTTTCGTTGACTGTGTATTTTGAGGCTGCGGTGTTATTTTTTGGGTATGCCTGGGCGTTTTTCCAACACATTCCGTTGACGCCGGGTGAATACTTTGGACAGATAGCTGCAGTGCTAAGCTGGATGGATTTTTTGGTAGTGGGTTTGAAAGCCTTGATATTTGGGGTGATTATAGCTGTTGTGACTTGTTACCACGGGTTGGCAAGACCGCTCCAACTTGAACAAGTCCCTGTAGTTACCGTCCGTGCAGTCGGGCAAAGTATCGTAGCATTGATGGTTGTGGATGCACTTTTCTTGTTAGTTTACTTGATACGTTGACTATGAGTGCTGATAGCAAACCAGTTTTGAAGCTTCAGGGGATTGCCATAGGTTCTCTTTTGGAACCAGACCGCGTTATTTTGTATTGCGACGAATGGCTGGTATACAAAGGGGAGTTCTGGGTGGTAGGAGGCCTAAGCGGTAGTGGTAAAAGCGATTTTTTGAGGTTTTTAGGAGGTTTATTTCCTCCAGTGGCCGGCAAATACGAATTTTTGGGCGAGTTGATGCCAATAATCGATGATCGGCGATTACCGATTCGTTTAAAGCTTGCGTTTATTCCTGAAGATGGAGGCCTTTTAGCTAAATTTACCGTTCTTGAAAATGTGATGTTGCCGTGCACGTACCATCTGGGAATGCCTGAGATACAGGCTAAAAACCGCGCGATGGAGTTGTTGGATTTAGTTGGATGTGCAGGTTTAGGCCCTGCATTTCCTAGGCATTTGCGCTTCGAGCAATGTCGCCGGGTAGCCATTGCAAGGGCGCTTACCCTAGACCCAGAGGTATTGCTTATCGATTGTCCCTTGCGGGGACTAGATCCAGTTCAAACTCAATGGTGGCTCCACCTTTTGTGGGGGCTAAACCAGGGGCAGTCCAAAGTAAGCACGTCTCCTATCACTTTGATTGTGAGCACTACGTCACTTTCACCTTGGGGTAAAAAGGGTTATAAATTTGCCATGCTAGAAGAAGGGAAATTCAAGTTGATCGGGGATTGGGATAGCATTGCCGTGACAAACGATACCGGTGTGCAAGTGCTTTTGTGAAAAGTGTTTTACGACTATGCCATTGCAAGATTTGACACCGCAATTGCGGACACGACTCGGTAGGATTGAGCGCGTCGTAGGATGGTTTGTTATGTTGGCAGCTTTAACTCTCGTGGTAGGCTTTGTTTATTACGCCTATCATACAGCAAGTAAAAAAGGGTGGTTTCGATCCAAAGCAGTATATTTTACATTGGTTCAGAGTGGGGCGGGTTTAAAACCAGGTGATCCGGTGTACCTCATGGGATTTGAGGTGGGACGCATCAGACGCGTGGAAGCTATGCCACCCGATAGTATGTACAACGTTTATGTGGAATTCGAGGTTATGGAACCGTACTTTGGCTATTTGTGGACTGAGGGGTCAGTTGCCCGTATTCAGCCTGCGGATTTCTTTGGCAAGCGAAGCATTGAGGTAACCAAGGGTACCGGGGGTTTACCGACATATGTGAATCATCCCATTCGACTTATCCCGCTCGAAACTGCTCAGCGCTTCGCAAAAGAAAGAGACAAAAAATGGGTGTTAGCGGAGAATATATTTTTGGAAGGGACAAACTTGGTTATTCGAGCCACTACACCGTTAACTTCAGTAAACTTGGAGTTAATCGCATCCTGTGGCAGGGAGAAAATATGGGTCATGGACACCACTGAGCAACGTCGTCGAGTTACCGGGGTCTGGAATCCATCTGCGGAAAGGTTTGAACTTTACACTCTAACTCAAAAACCGTATTGGCTATTTGCAGAAGAGATGCCTGCACTCTCCGAAGAAGTACAATCTGCCATTGATGAAGCAAAAGTACTACTTGGCGGGGTTATAGCGTTGACAAACCAGGTGTCGTTACTCCTCCAAACCGCAACTATGACCATGTCCAACCTAAACGAGACAGCCTTGGCTGGGACACGTCTTATGTCAAATTTGGATTTACTAGTGAATTATTTATCCGCCGACGGTGCACTGGGTAACTGGTTGCTTGGGAGTAATCAACTTTCCCAGGTTGGCGTTTTGACTACGAATGTTTCGGCGGCGGTGACTGAGTTGGGTACGAATGCTCACACATTGATAATGGAACTCCGCTGGTTGCTTGTGAATTTGCAGACGGGTGTGAGCAATGTTAACGCGCAACTACAGGCGAATTCAAACTTTCTCTCGGTTGTGAATCAGCTGATCGTGCACACTGATGAGTTCGTACAAGGATTGAAAAGGCATTGGTTATTCCGGTCGGCATTCAAGGAGCCAAAACCGAATCCACCCCCCAGTGTAACACGGCGGCTTACTTCGCCTAGGGAGCGACAACGTTAGGTGGTGAATTATTCCAGAAGGATCGGCTACGGACTTCTTATTTGGACAGTTGCCAAATTTTAGCTTTTTTAACGCGGCGTTTTTCTTTAGGGTACAAAAGTTGTGAACCGTGAGTCCTTGAAGAATACAAGTAGGATCGTAGTTAAGTTAGGTACAGGAATTTTAACTGATACCCAGAAGCGTCTTGCTCCTGAAAAAATGGAACCGTTGGTCGAGCAGATAGCGCGCCAACGGTTAGCGGGCAAAGAAATTGTAGTGGTCACTTCAGGGGCCATAGGGGCGGGTATGGGCATTTTAGGCTATGATAGGCGTCCGACCGACCTTGCCGAACTCCAGGCTTGTGCTGCTGTGGGACAGAGCCAGCTCATGGGGATTTACACTAGATTGTTTGCAAAGCATGGGTTGAAGGTGGCGCAGGTGCTTCTTACGCATGAGGACTTGGCAGATCACGATCGTCATCTCAATGCAAGAAATACGCTAGTAAAATTACTAGAACATGGGGTTGTGCCTATCGTGAATGAGAACGACGTAGTTTCGTTTGCTGAGATTAAGGTGGGGGATAATGACACACTATCTGCGCTTGTAGCGTGTTTATTGCCGGCTGATTTGCTTGTAATACTAACCACCGCAGAAGGTTTAATAGAGGGGTTTGGTACAGCTCACGCACGGCTCATAAGCCAGGTGGATAAGATAGATTCCCAAATTGAAAGAATTGCCCGAGGCACGAATAGCCCCACTGCGGTTGGTGGGATGATAACAAAGATCAAGGCTGCCCGAATAGTGACACGGGCTGGTATCCCGCTTGTCATTGCAAGTGGTTACAAACCGGGGGTTTTGGATATGATTTTAAGCGGTGAGGAAGTGGGGACCCTGTTTAATCCAAGCCTCCGAAAACTCAAAAGCCGTAAGCGATGGATCGCCTTTTTCCATCATCCCAAAGGAACACTAGTTGTTGATGACGGTGCCAAAGTAGCCATCCGCGAAAAGGGTAAGAGCCTTTTGCCTCCCGGTATAGTCCGGGTAGAAGGCGAGTTCAAGGCAGGAGAAGTGGTAAGGGTATGTGACCTGAATGGCACTGAGTTTGCGCGAGGATTAGTTAAGTTTTCTGCCCAAGAAATCCGATCTGGCACCGTACACCGAAAAGAGGTAATCCATCGTGATGATCTAGTTGTACTATAAAAGCTTATGAGGCGAGGTAATTTAAACCACTGCAACTACATTGGCGAAGTATTGGAAGTAGTGGCCAAGCTACGTGCCCCAGATGGTTGTCCATGGGATAGAAAGCAGACTCATCAATCGATCTGGGGTCATTTAGTGGAAGAGGTTTATGAGTTGCGCGATGCAATAAAAAGTGGCGATGACAAAGCGTTAATTGAAGAGCTTGGAGACGTGTTGTTACACGTAGTTTTTCATTGCCAAATAGCGAGTGAACGAGGTGCATTTACGTTCGACGATGTTTGCAAGCATCTTGTGGAAAAGTTGGTGCGGCGCCATCCACACGTATTCGGGGATTTGAAGGTGGCGCACGTTGAGGATGTGCTTAAGAACTGGGAAAAGATTAAGATGGCAGAAAAGGAGGGCACTCCACAGGAGCGAAGGTCGGTGTTTGACGGTGTGCCCAACCATTTACCAGCATTAATGAAGGCTCAGAAACTAATTAAACGAGCTGCTAAGTTGGCATTACTGGACGAATCAAATGATGATAAGGACATAGGGTCGGAGTCAGAATTAGGTAGACGGTTATTCGAATTGGTAAGCTTAGCAGTAAAGCATGGTTGGAGTGCAGAAGAAGCATTGCTGGAAGAAGTGGCAAGCCGAGAGCGGGCGTGGCGTAAGGCTGAATTAGAGTCTAGAACGTCCGCCCGCAAGCTTGCCAAGGCGTCTACTAAGAAATCCAGCACGGCGAAAGCATAGGAGACATTATGAAAGATCCAAGGTTCGATCAGCTGGCAAAGTTAATTGTTTCTTATTCGGTCCGTGTCAAAAACGGTGACCGTGTAATGGTTGATACAACCGACGTCCCAGATGGCTTCGTGGTGTCATTGATACGCGCAGTTCGGCAAGCTGGCGGTATCCCAGTTGTCATAGAGCGTTGTTCCCGGGTTAACCGGGAAATTGCTAAAGGGATCACTGATCGTGAAGCCCGATTATACCGAGACATTGAGCTGTTTCGGATGAAGAAGATGACGGTTTATATAGGGATTCGGGGCAGTGAGAATGCAAGTGAGAACGCAGATGTGCCATCCGATCGGATGCAGCTGTACATGCGACGGATGAGGGAAGTGGTTGATTGGCGGGTGAAAAACACCCGGTGGTGCGTTTTGCGGTGGCCCACACCCAGCATGGCTCAAAGCGCTGGAATGAGCACAGAAGCCTTCGAAGATTTCTTTTTCAAGGTGTGTACTTTTGATTATAGCCGGATGGCTAATGCTGTTAAGCCTTTGTCAGAGAGAATGAAGAAGGCAGATAAAGTCAGAATAGTAGGCCCAGGCACGGATTTAACCTTTAGCATTAAAGGTTTGGGCGCGGTTCCTTGCGTGGGGCATCACAACATTCCGGACGGGGAAGTGTTTTCATGCCCAATTAAAACTTCCGTGGAGGGGGTGATCCAATTTAATGCGCCTACAATTTACGCGGGTACTAGGTTCGAGAATATTCGCTTAGTGTTTAAGAAAGGCAAGATTGTTCAAGCGGAGGCCAATAATACAAAGAAACTAAACGAGATTTTGGATACTGATGAGGATGCAAGATATTTGGGAGAGTTCTCCTTGGGTATCAACCCCTACATAAATGAGCCCATGGGAGATATCCTTTTTGACGAGAAGATCTCAGGCTCGCTTCATTTGGCGGTTGGACGGGCTTATGATGAATGTGATAATGGAAATCGGTCAGCGATACATTGGGACTTGGTGTTAATCCAGCGTCCTGAATGGGGTGGAGGGGAGGTCTGGTTTGATGGCGAACTTATCCGGAAGGACGGGAAATTCGTTCCCCGAGACTTACAGAAGTTAAATCCTGAAAACCTTCGGAAACAACACTAGTTTGTTTTTTCATCAGCGCTTGTAAAAATGCTTTTATCGCTGGAGTAACGACCTTATCACGCCTATAGATTACACCTACAGGCCTGTACATTTCGGGTTCAATAAGCGGGATTGCTTTAAGTGTGCCACGAGCTACTTCTTGAGTCACGGTGGTTTCGGGGACAATTGCAATACCAGCCTCGATCTCAACAGCGCATTTGATTGTTTCCACGTTGTCAAATTCCATCACCTTGTTTACCCGGACGTTGAATTTGCGTAACACTCGTTCGATTGCAATTTGAGTTGGAACTTTTTCCTCGAATCCGATGAACTTCTGATCTTGGAGGTCTTTGATCGAGAGGCTTTGCCGCTGGGAAAATGGATGGTGGGCATGACAAATCACTACCATTCGTTCTTCAGCGATCTTTATGACTTTGAGTAAGGGATTGTGTTCTGGGTACGCAACCAACCCCAAGTCTACTGAGTGCGATAGCACAGCGTTATACACTTCGCTGGCTGTCGAATACAAAACGTGCACAAACACCGTGGGATTTTGTTGCATGAATGTTTTCAATATTGGCGGTAAAAAATGGAAACCGAGGCTGTATATCGCGCTTACCTTAATTGTGCCAGCAACCGTGTTGGTCATTTCTGCCGCAGCAGAAACGAGTTGTTCATGAAGTTTTACGATTTGGCTCGCGTACTCGAGAATTTTTTTCCCGGCCGGGGTTAAATTGAAGTTTTTCGTGTCTCGCTCGATTAGTATTAGCCCTAGGGCACGTTCTAGGCTGTGCAGATGTTGACTGACAGCTGATTGCGAGATCTGATGCAGCCGGGCTGTGCGGGTAAAACTTTTCAGCTCCGCCAAGTCACAAAATATTTTGAGCGTTTTTATGTTCATTTCCCTACTCAGTTTATGCACCAGGTACGGTTTGCGGCCAGCAGTTTAATAAATGTTTTAATTAGTGTGGCTACGGTCGTTTTTATCTTTGAGCTGGTAGATATTACCTCTTGGTGTGAAAGGGGCGCAGATGACCGGCCCGCAGCCATGTTGGTAATGCACGAAAGGGCTACAACCTTCATACCGCAGTGACGTGCTACAATGGTTTCAGGTACAGTGCTCATACCCACAGCATCTGCACCTAACCTTGCAAAAGCCTCAATCTCAGCAGGAGTTTCGTAGGTTGGTCCTGATACCGCTAAATAAATTCCCTCTAACAACTTGATTTTCTGTGATTGAGCTGCCCGTTTTAAGAGTTCTCTCAAGGTGGGATCGTACGCATCCGTCAAATCTACAAACCGGTCCCATTCTCCCACAAACACGCTTTCTCGGAGGGGGTTTACTCCCATTAGATTTATGTGGTCTCGTATGAGCATTAGGTCACCCGGCTTAAAATTTCGGTTAATGCCACCAGCTGCGTTTATAAGCATAACTATTTTTACTCCGTAGTTGGCCAACACCCGGATTGGAAGTGTGGCCTCGTCCATCGAGAACCCTTCGTAATAATGTGCACGGCCCCCCAAAACTAATATAGGCATACCTTCTTTGTCGGATATAGTTAGTATTGGTGCATGGCCGCTAACCGACGGAATTGGAAAGCCAGGCAACCTAGAATAAGGAATTTGAACACCCTCAAACTCAGCCAACAAAGACTTAAAGCCACTCCCCAGAATAATCGCAAGCGTTGGTGGCCTACGGCATGCTTGCCTTAATACCCGTACACAACTGTGGATTTGGGTTTTAAGCTTATTTCGCTCGGTTTTCATTAAGGTTGATCGGAAGAGTTAACATGAGAGGGATTATCCGGATTTCTCCAGTGTAGTTTGGTCTAATTTAACCTATTCCAGCTGGAGACCCATTAATTGGAGGATTCGGGTAAGGTCTTCGTCGTTAAAAAAGTGGATCTGTACCATGCCAATACCTGCCGAATAGTGAAGGTCAACTCGAGTGCCAAAATGTTGTCGTAGTTTAGTTTCAATTATTTGGATGTGGGGTGATTTTGTGGTTGGGGTCGCAGATTTCCGCCGAGATTTTTTGCCAGACGAAAGTGCCGTAGCTAATCGTTCGGCTTGCCGGACTGATAAATTTTCATCAACTATACGGTTTGCCAATTGTATCTGGAGGGTCTGATCTTCTAAACTGAGGATGGCCCGGGCATGTCCAGCGGTAATCTTGCCCGTGCGAAGATATTCCTGAATCAAATGTGGGAGTTTGAGGAGCCGTAGAGCATTTGCTATAGCGACCCTGCTTTTGCCTACACGTTGTGCAACTTCTTCCTGGGTGAGGTTGAATTGCTCTACTAGTACGGAGTAACCAAGGGCTTCTTCAATGGGATTCAAGTCCTGACGCTGGAGATTTTCTACCAATGATATTTCGAGCGCGGTCTTGTCATCCATCTCATGTACGATTGCGGGGATTGTCTGCATGCCGGACATCTGAGCAGCACGCCATCGACGTTCGCCCGCGATTAATTCGTAGAACTCTCCCTTTGATCGTACCAGGATGGGCTGCATTACTCCATGAGCTCGGATTGACTCAGCCAGCTCCCTTAGAGCTTCTTCGGGAAAATCTTTACGGGGTTGGAATGGAGATTGGCGTATCCGGTCAATAGGTATAAATTGGATCGTCCCCTCTCTGGACCGCGTAGAGTCTGGTGTGGCAGACTGGTCAGGTTTTGCTGCCACAGAGGGTAGTTGTACCTTGCTTTTTAAAAGTGCTTCCAGACCACGACCCAATGCTGGCTTAGGCATGAACCAAAACTGTCCTAGCCAATTAAAATTGTCAACGAGGACCAGCTTTTTCCAAACTTGGAATTTTATGGTTACTCGGTGCGGGGGTTAGTTGGCCCTTAACCTGCGGAAAATAAGGCTCCTAGGAAGAGGGTTGAGAATCTCAGCCCCAACATGCGAGAACTGTAGAGATTCCTCATTTTACTCTCTTCGCTATCGAGAAGATCCATGATCAGCGGCACCTGTTCTTTTGTAAGTGCAAAATAAATTCGCAAGCGGGACATTGCGTTAGGGTGGGTTTCTGCCTTGTTTCTATTTCCAGGAAGCCAGCGAGACGAGAAGGAGATTTACATATAAAAGACCCAATAGCACTGAGTTAGCTCGCGCTTGCTGGGCTAATCTTTGAAAAGATACTTAAGTTGTTGGAGTTGTTCTGGTGTGGGGAAGTACTTGAAGAAATAGAACGCGCCAAAGATGGTGATTAACGCTCCCCACCACACGTCCGCATGGAGTTCCCACAATTTGACCCTGAATTCCGGCAATGGGGGATTCATCCATTGGTAGATGCCGACACAGGTGATTAGCACACCGTAGATTAAGAGAATTGTACCAATAAACCACCAGATTCTTATGCCTTGGTCGTGTGCGTGCATAGGCCAGTTACCAGAAAATTATGTTAATTGCAATTAGTACCGCTGCACATACTGCTGCCCATAAGCCCGGTTTTTTGTACCAAGGGCATGGGCCCTCGTCGGGAATCTGGGTCAGTCCTAACACTAAATTACGAAGTTCAGATTCAGGTTTGGGCCTTGTGAATAGACTCACCACAATGGTCACAGAAACGCTTACGAGGAACGACCACCACGCACTGTACATATTTATTGCCATTGGCTTTGCTTTTTCAGACCGCGCCACTACCTTTGCGTGTCTGGGATTAAAATCCGCTGGGTTGAATTTCTGTACGACAGTTTTGGAGCTCACGTTAACCCCTTCTTTCAATACCAGCTCGGCGGCCTCGATTCCAAATTTGAGAATTTTGCCTGAGACCATGTCGTTAACGGAAGGCGCTAGGATTTGAATTTTGTGTACATTTGTGTGGAAAGTTACCGTAGGTGGTATATGAATCTCTGTTCGAAGCTGCCCAGACTCTTTTATTTGGGGTACGTTTACTGCCTCGAGTTCTCCTTTTTGGATTATGACTCGTTGGATGGCGCCATCTTCGGTCTTCTCCACTTGGACCACGGCGCCTTCTTTAATCGTTATCTTAGGCTTGGGCATGTATCCTTCGGGGAATGTATGAACGTAAACCCACATTCCGATTGAAGCTAGGATTGCCAAAAGGAATCCCCAAAATCCACCCGCCGGCGTGGCCCGTTTCCAGAGCATCCCAACAATGATCACACCAAAAAGCGGTACGATGAAAAAGAACACGAGCACCTGGAGGTATTCAAGGATGTTGGAAAAATACCTTAGGGTATAAGCTGTCCCTATTGAGAGTAGGATGCCAACTATTGAGCACAGGCGGCCAACAAACAAGTAATGCTGATCCGAGGCCGATTTTTTAAAGATAGGCTGGTAGACATCGTAGGTCCATACCGTGGCGAAGGCACTTACGTTTCCTGCCATGCCTGACATGAAACCTGCGATCATTGCAGTAACCCCGAGTCCTAGCAGGCCAGGACCAAGATATTGGCTCATCAGAAGAGGAAGGACTTCATTAAAAGTATTGTGTGTAATGCGCGCCCTAGGATCGCTTTCGGGGACTAACACCATTAGAGAACCCTCTGGGTTAGTCAATATGGCAAGCCCTAGTAGGCCAGGAATGGTGACTATCAGGGGCACCATCATTTTAAGGAATGCACCTATGATGGTGCCATTTTGAGCTGAACGGAGGTCTTTTGCTACTATGACACGCTGAACCTGTAGAAAGTCTGTGCACCAATATCCAAAGCTTACAGCCACACCTAAGCCAAATACCATTCCAAACCAATCAATTCCCATTGGGTTTGTGTCAAAAGAACCAAGGTTTCGCCACAAGCTAGTGAAATCAGCGTTTCCTACCGAAGGATGAATGATTGGCACGTTTTCTTGGATTTTCCGCATCAGGGCGGTCCAGCCACCTACATGGATTAGACCCAATATGGGGATCAGCAGCGACCCTGCCCAGATGAGAAAGTATTGGAGAACCTCGTTAAATAGCGCAGATCTTAATCCGCCCAGCGCCACATAGATTGCTACAGTCAGGGAGGAAACCCAGATGCTCACGTCTTCGCTCCAGCCCAGCAAAAGCTTTAGAATTTTAGCCATTGCAAACATGCTAGCCCCACTAACCATTACCGTCATGAAGCTAAAAGTAATGCCCGCGATTAGTCTCGGTCCTTCACCATATCTCAGTTTTAGGTAACCGGGTACGGAGTGAGTCCGACTGACGTAGTAAAAAGGCATCATTACGATTGCGAGAAACAATATTGCAGGGATGGCCCCGATCAAATACGCATGGGCCCCAAGCATTCCATATTGGTATGCCATTGCGCTCCAACCCATCGTTTCGAGTGAGCTTAGGTTTGCAGATATGAAACTCAGGCCTGCAATCCATGCGGTCATCTGCCTCCCCGCAAGGAAAAAGTCTTCTCCAGTTTTTGCGTATTTTTTGAGGTAGAAACCAATCAATAGGACTGCGGCGAAGTAAATGACGATGATTACGAAATCCACAGGTGTAAGTCGCAACAATACCTCTTTACTTGTTGATGCGGCAAGTATCGGTAAGGCAGTCATACCTCCTCCTTTGAAGGTTCATTTTGTTCAATGCGCCTGAGCACTGTCACAGGTAGCGCAATAATAATTTGCACGTCTGCCTACTGCAAGACTTCGAATTACTTTGTTTCGGTTGATGTAGCCTAAGTGTAGTTCTGACGTTTTAACCGTTGATACAGGCAGCGTCTTTTTGCCGGTCTTTTCCAAAAATAAAATATTGCAGGGAGGAAAGCGCAAAATGATTTTTGGAAAGGGCCTTATTTGTTTGAAATACCGGAGGCAGTGGGAGGTTTAAATTACGGCTTGAAATTGCCTGGCTATTGGATACATTTTTTTCGTCAAACGGGATCGCGGGGTGGAGCAGCCCGGTAGCTCGTCAGGCTCATAACCTGAAGGTCGGTGGTTCAAATCCACCCCCCGCAACCATTTTTTGTCTCATTAGGTTGTAATAGGCGGATTGGCATCCTCAGCGAATTTGATAGACCGTTTTGCGGGTCTTTTGCCGAATCGATTATATGTGTCGAAATCAGAGTTCCTTCTCAGTGGTCAGTATAGCGACCGGATAAGCGTTTAGAATCTTGTGGACTTTAAGAAGCAATTTTAGGGAATCGCAGCAACTTGTGAGCTGAGGAATTGCATGGTTGTTTGCACATGCAACTGCTGCGAAATATAAAGGGGTAGTTCGATAGTTTTGTGATTCCTACTTTGTGTTTTAAGTTACCCTGCCAAATTTCTTTTCTATTTCCCGGTAGCTGAGTTCGATTAAAGTGGGTCGTCCATGCGGGCATGTGTATGGCATCTGGCAATGGCGGAGTTGCTCGAGCAATGCTAGGATTTCTTCGTGCGAGAGTGGGTCATGCGCTTTTACAGCGTGGCGGCATACCGTCCTTGCCAGGGTCTCCCATCCTAAATGCCGAATGTCTAGGGGAACGGTTGCTTCTTTCACGCCATCAATGAGGTCAAGCACAAATTGTTTGGGGTCTCCAATCTTGATTAGTGCAGGTAGACCGTCCAACAAAAAAGTGTGGGGTCCAAATTCGGCGATGCTTATACCCAATTGTTGGAGCGCGGGAAGTATCTCCCGAAGCATTTGAGAGTCGCGCGTCGAAAGTTCTATTGTCTGCGGTAGAAGAAGTTTTTGGGAAGGCACAACGCCGTTAGTTCCAACATACGATAACATCCTTTCGAAGAGCACACGTTCATGGGCAGCGTGTTGGTCCATGAGAACAAGACCGCGGTCGGACTCAAATAGCACATACAAATTTCCAAGCACGCCAATATACCGAAGTGGCACGTGCAAAAGAGAGACCGGGGGAGGATATAAATCTTTTTGAGTTTCAAGCTGGACGCAACTAACAGAAGAAGGTGGTGAAATAAACGTTTGGGGTTCAGGCACTGGGATAATGTTTGCTTGATTGGAGTAATCCAGAGGTTGTGTTGAGGAACTGGATTTCAGTGCTTGGGGCAATTTTGACTGATATTTGCAATTGGGCAAGCTAAGGCCTAGAAGCCTTTCGCTTTGTGGAGATGGTGCTTTAGGGGCGGTGTCCGGTTCGGTCTCATGACTTGGCTTTGGTGTTGTAAGCGGTGGTTTTGAGACATCAATGGTATTGGTAGTGTGTGAAGGTAAAACCGCATTTGGGGGCGGTTTGGAAATAGTTGGGCTGGAGGGGGTAATTGGCTTATGGGCGCGTGCCAGGGTAAATCGAATCACTTCCGTAACAAATGCGCGCACATAACTGTCGTGCCTAAATTTAACTTCCCGTTTTGCTGGATGAACGTTGACGTCGACTTCCGTGGGCTCAATCTCAAGGAAAAGACAACAGATGGGTCTACGGCCTTTCATGAGTAGGGTATGGTAACCCGCCTCAATCGCTGCACTTAGGCCCCGATTTTCGATAGGCCGGCGATTTACGTAGATGTACTGGTCTGCTCTTGTGCTGCGGGTGACACCTGGGGCCCCGACGTAACCTATTAGCGATATATCAACTCTAACTTCGTCCCAGCCTAGAACCCCCGGCAGAACATCCTTAAGCGTTTCGGAATCCACTGGGATTAGTTGGATCCCGGGCAGGATTGTACGAAGTCGTTCAGCTAACGCTTCGAGCTGGGTGGTTCTGGAGTGCAAGGTAGGGATCGGCGGAAACTGCAGTATTACACGTCCATCCTTTACAAGTGTGAAAGCAATTTCTGGAAATGCAAGGGCTACTGTGGTGAGGTAGTGTTCAATATTGGCGGCTTCTGTTTCGTCGCTCCGGAGGAATTTACGCCTGGCCGGAACGTTGTAAAACAGGTTACGGACTTCAACGATTGTGCCAGGAGGTGTACCTGCTGTTGTCACATTGATGATTTTCCCGCCGTGAATTATTACACGGGTGCCCTCATGAACCGCGGGATCAGACGGACGCGTCACCAGCGTCAATTGACTTACGCTAGCGATGCTAGGAAGTGCCTCGCCCCGGAACCCAAACGATGTAATCCGTTGTAGGTCGTGAATCGTCGAGATTTTGCTTGTTGCATGCCGTTCAAAGGCAAGCAAGGCATCCTCGCGACTCATTCCGCAGCCGTCATCCGTGACCCTAATTAGAGCCCGGCCACCCGCCTGGATCTCGACTTTGATATGTTTAGCACCAGCGTCCAGGGCATTCTCGACCAATTCCTTGACCACACTGGCTGGGCGTTCGACAACTTCACCGGCCGCGATTTGATTTGCTACCTCTTCAGGTAAAATTCGAATTCTGCGCATGAACGGTCTAGTTAGTTTTTTTTACCGGCGATGTTTTTTGCAATTCGTTTCGCAGTTGCGGGTTTAGCTTTTCAGGCATTGGAAGTTTAAAAGCAAATATTGCCCCACCTTCCGGTTTATTCCTTGCCCAGATCTGCCCGCCGTGCCGCTCCACAATTTGTTTGCATATGCTCAACCCCAAACCTGTCCCGTGCTCTTTGCCATGCGTAACTAACGCGTGGAAGAGCTTGTCCATGATTTGAGGGGGAATGCCAGGACCTGTGTCTTCTATTTCCGTTACCAAGCCATCAGGTTCTAAATTAAACTGGAACGTAATCACCCCGCCTTCGCGCATTGCGTCCATTGCATTTGATACAAGGTTTACAAACACCCTACGCAGTCGCTGGGGGTCTATTAAAAGGGTGATTGGCGGTGGGGTGTTAGCCAGCGTTAACCGTGTGGATTTGAGGGCAGTTTGCTGTTGCAACTCGGAAATCGTCTCGGCAATAAACTGTGCATAATTGGTCGGGGCTAACTTCATTTCACTGCCCGTTCCAGAACTGAACTCGAGAATCTCTTCTACAAGGGCGCGTATGTATTCGACTTGCTTCCGGATTCGATTGAGAGCCTCAGTCCTTTGTTGCGGGGTTGTATTGGGCGCACAGACTTGTTCAGCGCTCAGGGAAATAACAGTCAGTGGATTTTTTAAATCGTGCACAATTGCCCGAGCAAACCGCCCAATAATGGCTAGCTGTTCAGTCTGGACAATCTCTTCAATGTACCGGCGGTTAAACTCCCGCATTCTCTGGCTAAATTTTTGGAGTAGCACTAGGGCTAGGCCGGGTGATCTCTCAATGAAATGAAGGAGTTCACCACGTGGTAGTAAGTAAACCGTGGTATTTTCTAGTGCGATGGCGTACGTTGACCGAGGCCGCATCTCAAGTACGGCTGTTTCCCCAAATATCTCCCCCGGACCAATTTCCATCAATACCCTGCGTTGCATCGGTCCAACCGTGCCCGCGAGAGCCACCCGCCCGCTCTTCACTATGTAGACACCATCCGCGGGATCACCCTCTCGAAATATCTCACTGCCCGCGGGATAAAACTTTTCCTGAACTATACGGCGGAGCGCATCTAATTCGACCCCGCTTAAATTACGGAATAGGTCGATTGACTCGATCGGGATCACACCAAAGACTTTACCTAGCAATCCTTCTAAAAGAAAGGTCAGGATTTTTGCGTGTTTCGGGTTTACCCACCCCTCCGTGTTGTGCTTATTATCAGCTGCTTCCATAAAAGTAATTTCCCGGTTCAAGGTGCGCAAGTAGGTTCCGGAGCCCTTAAGTAAAACCAATCTGCATGCTACACACTTTAAACTTTGGGCACCATTGTTCGGATTATAACCCGGATTGTTTCAGCTATGGATCCGGAGTCATTATAAGTGAGTAATCTTTTCGTATCCGCTGGTGCCAGTGTTGCAAACGGCGTGGCGGGGGAAGATCTCAAAGTTCTCAGCGTATTTTCTTCGGACTAGCTTAGCGTAGTGGGAGAGACTCTGCGTGCCTCTGCAGCCCTTCCTTTCGCGCGCAGACATGTGGCACTACGTGGGAAATAAGCTGAGACTGGTTGCTGATAAGATGCGATTTATTTAGCCGTGAAACAGCATAGACGTTTTAAAGATCGGGTGTAAGCGAAATTTTAAGGAACGGTCCAGAAGCAGGACGATTTATTGGATTTATGATCAAATGTATTGGCTTTAGATGAGCTTTGTAACCTGTTTAAGCACAAGGGGTGTGGACTTCGTTGAGGCTCATGACGCGCATCACTTTCCCCAGGACGCCCCATTGCACCCCGGCGTGTTTGAAAAACAGCTTTCATACGACGTCTCCAAATAATTGATGTTGATCTAAACTTGATTGAGTGATTGGTAGATGAGATACGCTTCATACACCAGTTCGACAAAGCCAGTGAGTTAATTCAAGATTGGTAGTGGATTGGGAAAAGTCCTAGTCCATGACTTTCACTGCCGGACTGTGTTTAGCAAGCCAGCATCATTGTGCTGCAACCATAGTTAGTCGGCCTACCTAAATTAGAGTAGTCCGCGTAGGTCAAAAACGAGACGGAAGAAGAGATCGAGATTCAGCCTAGTGATTCCCGGGTTAAAATCTGATCAAAATGAGTGTTTTTTTATTGACAGTTTTTTAAAATACCGGCAAAATTGATGTGATTAGTAGGGTGTGCCCACGAAGTAAACAAAGGGTGCACAACGAAGTTGAGTGAACAAATATAACTACCGCAGGGAGGAGAGTGATTATGAAAGCTGCAGCGTTATCGAAAGTTGGTGTGATAGGAACGGTGCTCATGCTAGTAGGGCAGATAGGGACCGCCCAAATAACCGTCTACTTCGATGATTATAATAACCGGACTCCGGGTTCAGGTTTCCCCGCATGGAACTGGGGTAGTGACGCGGTGCCAAACCCGCAGGTAACATTTGTTGATATTGGAGGTGGCAATATAGTTGTCGATGAGCTGGGACCGGTGCAAAACACGGGCCAAACCACTTTGAATGGGCGATATGGTTCGAAGTGGGATATCACGGTAAGCGGGAATACAAGTACAAGGCCTGAAGATTATACAATCGAGTTTGATATTCGCGGACTGCAAGGGCAATGGGATCCTCTCACTTTACAGGTATTTGTGCTTACGAAGGAGAGTGGAGGTGATTATGGACGTGGTTTTTCGATTCAGATTACAAATAACGGACAATGGGTACACGTATCGAGGAACTTGGCAGATTTGAATATTGGCTGGTGGCAAGGGACGTCATGGAATTTGACAAATCCTCGTTGGTCGATTGAGATTGGTGGCCCGCCGTGGCCGGGTCAACCTGTGCAGCCTGGTCAATCTTGGACCCAGGAATGGCAGTTTGATAATCTTAAAATCACTATGGTTCCTGAGCCATGGTCAGGTGTGTCTCTCGCGTTGGCCGGCCTCATCGTAGCTGCCTTGCGGCGATTCCAACGCAAGTAGGCAAGTAGGAAAGGGTAGGAATTTAGTTTAATAATTAAAAACGGTGGCGCGTGGTAGGCATTGCCACGCGCCACGTGTTTTACACCAATCCGCTGGAGGGTGCTAAGCATTCAAAAGGTTACTCAGAAGTACGCACCAGGGGGTCAATGTGGAATGTCACATTTCGTTATCCCTGCCAGCTTTATCAGAGTTCACGCGGTTGATTCTGTAAGGATCTTGGGTCCGGAATTCCTCAGTAATTTTCAGTAGTTGTGGTTTTCAATGTTTTTAAAAGATTGTTGCGGTATATTTGAGCAACGCTGCGGTATCATTTCCAAGCTTTTGTGGTCTAAATATGACACATGGTTCACGATTAGAATTGCGGAAAAGTATTCTTTCTCCCACTACTAGTTTGCGGGATTTGTATCATTGCCTGACGCTTGTAAGGTCTTCGAGCACTGGACCGTTTTTTAGTTGTATGGACTCATTATAGAAAATAATCCGCTGGAACTTTAAATGTAGAATCAAAGGCATTCGCGCTGCGTATTGCCTTGGCAATAAAAATGTAGTCGCTTGGCATTAGTTGGCTTATATCAATGTTGTCTGACTGGGGTTGGGTGTGGGAAAAATCTGTCCATTTTTTAGAAGTAAGACTCATAAGGCACCTAGGCATTAGGATAAAGCCACCTTCCTGTTTTATACCTACCGGCGAAGAAGTCGCGAAGCATTTTGGATCTCCGACTTAGAACGATAAAAGTTGGGTTAAAATTTCCATCCCATAAAAAAACGCCTTATCGATGAGGAGTGGTGTTATCTCCACTGTGCACAGGGATAGATTGGATGATTCCCTGAGGTGGCGGAGAACTCATAAGTGAAGGAAACCGGCCATGCAGTGTAGCGGAAGGAATTATTGGGGATAGAGCTTTCCTGCGTGGGTTGTCGGAAACGTAACCCGATTTCTGATTAAAGGTGGGTTTAAGCCCTACACGTAGCTTTCCGCCTATTAAATCAATTGAGCCTCGCCAGGTATGCATGTTAGAATTAGATCAAATGGATTTAGCATTTCTTGACGTGCAAATGGCGGATAATTAGGGTAGAAACTAGCTAGGCATGAAAAACGATGAAGTTTTATTAACTATTGAGCTGCCAGGGATACGGAAACTTCGGAGTGGAAAAGTCCGGGATATATTTGATCTTGGTGATCGGTTATTGCTTGTCGCCACGGATCGGATTTCCGCGTTTGATGTAGTTTTGCCAAACGGCATTCCGCGGAAAGGGGAGGTCTTGAATAAAATCTCAATTTTCTGGTTCAAACATTTTGAGAATATCGTCCCTAATCATGTTTTGGCTTTTGGAGAGGATTTATTGCGGGATCCTGCGATAAGTAGACTCACTGAAGGGTACAAGAATGTGCTTATTCCACGGGCAATGATTGTGCGTAAGGCAAAACCGTTACCGGTAGAGGCAATTGTACGTGGTTTTCTCGCAGGCAGTGGTTGGAAAGAGTATAAGCGTTCTGGTACAGTGTGTGGGATCAAGTTACCTGAGGGTTTGGTTGAATCAGCGGAGTTGCCTGAACCCATTTTTACCCCTTCGACCAAGGCTGAAGTCGGGCATGATGAAAATATTTCATTTGAGCGAGCATGTGAGATTGTAGGCCGTGACTTGTCTGAAAAAATTCGGGAGTTAAGTTTAAAGATTTATAAAGGTGCCCGAGATTATGCACGTGAAAGGGGGATAATAATTGCTGATACAAAGTTCGAGTTTGGGCGAGTCGATGGTGAGGTAATTTTGATCGATGAGTTACTTACGCCTGACTCATCGCGGTTTTGGCCTGCTAGTGAATATCGTCCGGGTCAGGCCCAACCCAGCTTTGATAAACAATACGTTAGAGATTACTTGGAAAGCATAGGTTGGGATAAAACCCCGCCTGCGCCTGAACTGCCTCCAGAGGTAGTTGCGCGGACTTCAGAGAAGTACATTGAGGCGTACGAGAGGCTGACTGGCTCAAAACTATAATTTCACGTGCGCCGTACCATGCCCTGCAAATGGTGGTTGCTTATCTCAGCAGGTGAGCATACGATAGTATTCGCTTTTATGAGACACACAATTTCAGTGTTGGTAGAAAATAAGTTTGGTGTGCTTACGCGGGTTGCAGGGTTGTTCAGTGGTCGCGGATTTAATATCGACACGCTGAATGTGGCCCCGACGTATGACCAAACAGCATCCAGAATGACTATTGTTACGCAGGGCGACGACGCAACTTTGGAACAGATAGTAAAGCAATTAAAGAAATTGCCTGAGGTAATTGAAGTAAGGGATTTCAAAGACGGGGAATATGTGGACCGTGAGCTGGCTCTGGTAAAGGTCTCGGTAAATGCACAGACACGCTCCGAGGTAATCCAAATCGCTGACATTTTCCGGGCCAAGATTGTCGATGTACAACCTAAGAGCCTTACGTGCGAAATTACAGGTAGTGAATCGAAAATCGAAAAGTTCATTAGTTTAATGGAGCAATTTGGTATAATCGATTTGACTCGTACGGGGAAGGTGGCCCTCCCCCGTGAATAACTGTAGTTTTCAACTCTCATAACTACGGAGGATGAAATATGGCTAAGATTGACTTCGGCGGCGTAATTGAAGAAGTAGTAACGCGCAAGGAATTTCCGCTGTCAAAAGCGCGGAGGGTGTTAAAAGACGAAGTGATTGCCGTCTTGGGGTACGGCGTCCAAGGCCCAGCCCAGTCACTCAACCTACGTGATAACGGATTCAATGTGATTGTGGGTCAGGCGCCTGAGTTTAAGGCCGACTGGGATCGAGCCGTAAAAGATGGATGGAAGCCAGGGAAAACCTTGTTTGATATTGAAGAAGCTGCAGCCAGAGGGACCATTGTTATGATGCTCGTCTCGGACGCAGCACAGCGTAAGATCTGGCCAACTGTGAAAAAGCACCTCACCACAGGTAAGGCCCTCTACTTTTCGCACGGGTTTTCCATCGTCTACAAAGCCTTGACTGGCGTGGTGCCACCGCCGGATATAGACGTAATCATGGTGGCCCCTAAAGGGTCAGGCACTTCTGTCAGGCGAAATTTCCTCTCAGGTGCAGGCATTAATGCAAGCTATGCAGTCGCCCAGGATTACACAGGTAGAGCCACTGAACGGTGCTTGGCAATCGGGATCGGAATCGGCGCAGGGTACTTGTTCCCAACCACCTTTGAGAAAGAGGTTTACAGCGATCTGGTGGGCGAGCGCGGGGTACTGATGGGTGCATTGGCAGGAATCATGGAGGCCCAATATGAGGTTTTGCGAGCCCATGGACATTCACCCAGCGAAGCCTTCAACGAAACCGTGGAAGAACTTACCCAGAGCCTCATCCGACTAGTGGACGAGAAAGGAATGGATTGGATGTTCATGAATTGCTCTGCCACCGCACAACGTGGTGCTTTGGATTGGAAACCCAAATTTAAGAAAGCTGTTTTACCTCTATTCAGGGAGTTGTATGAACGAGTTAAAAGTGGGGAGGAGGCCAAACGGGTAATTCGCATGTGTGGTAAGCCAAATTATCAGGAAATTCTGGCGAAAGAGTTGGCTGACATGCGGGATAGTGAAATGTGGAGAGCTGGAGCAGCGGTGCGCGCGTTGAGACCCAAAGAACCTCCAAAGAAGTCTGCTCCAAAGGCAAAAGGTACGGGTGGCAGGTCTTACTAAACTACCATCGACTAAATTCTTAGGGTTCTGGGCAGTGAAATTGCAATCCCATCCCCCTGCCCAGACCCCTAATAGAGGTTCCGCAATAGGTGGGGAAAAACCCAAGACTTGACTTCTGAAGTGCTTTGGTTGTAATTACTTTGTACATGCAAAATAAGGAAATTTGCTATGGAATTTGATTGGCAAAATTTGCCCTTTGATCCGGGTTCTTTGACCTTGAAAGAGATTGAAGAATCGTTTGAGGATCCATTCGCTATTCGTTTACTCCCAGATTCAAAACGGTTTGCTGTCCAAGCTAGGTATTTTAACTTGGGGATGGCCTCCTCCGGCGTAGGCATTTTCTCGGTTTTCAAGACTAATGGCCGTCAGATCCGAGTGATCTGTGCACGACCGTTTGAGCCAGAAGAACGGTATTTCTACCTTAAAAAGATGTACGAATGTGTAGCAGGCAAGGCAGACCAGTAATGAATGGCCCCAGCCAATGAAATTACGAGTTGGGATGATGTACCGCTATTTGACAGCGAGCAATCCGAAGCCGCGTTTTGGCAAGAAAACCGGCTGAGTGTACGCTTGATGGAATCTTCCGTGGTAAAGTCCTCGGAGGTGGTTGAGTCGGTGACAATCACCCTGAGGATGGATCCGCGGATGTTAGCTAGGATCAAACGCCTTGCCCGCGAACGGTTTTTAAACTACCAAAGCATGATTAAACAATGGATCGCAGAAAGACTCGAACGCGAATTGCGAGAGAGGAAGGAGTATTAAGATGAAAAGGGCTAAATTTAACATTGTTCTCTATGACCGCCGCTGGAAAGCGGGCTTCTCGTTAATTGAGTTGTTAGTGGTCATCTCCATTATAGCGCTATTCGCTGCGTTGATTGTGCCCTTCACGGCGCGAGTGTTTGCCAAACGAACGATTACACGTGTGCAAATAGAATTGTATAAACTCGACTCAGCTATCGAGTCGTATAAGGCAACTTTGGGAGTTTATCCACCAGGGAATTTATTTGCGAATCGTTGGACCAACAAATCCGAACATTTTGCGACTACGCTGTTTTACGAGTTAACCGGCTGCACGAATAATGTTGATGTGATGAACACCCCCATAAAAATTGCAGACTTAAAAGCTGCTACAGGGAATGAGGCAATTCTCAATTCGCCTGAAATGGGGGGACCAGGGAGGAATTTTTTTGGATCGGTACGGCCTGATCAACATGCCGTACCCAACACAAGTAAGATTAGAGAGTTTGTGGTTAATGTACCCGGGCCAGAGCCCACGTCCGGGCCCGTGTATGATCTGGAAAAGGAAGGGCGGATTGTAAACCCGTGGAATTACGATCCCTCTTCCACCAACAAGATCAATGCAGATCGATTTGATCTGTGGGTAGACATATTTGTAGGCAAGCGGATTTACCGGATTTGCAACTGGAGTCCAGAACCCGTAATTCTAAGGTAAAGCAAAGGAGGTTTACATGAGACCGACTAAGAAAACAACGAATGCGTTTACGATCATCGAGTTATTGGTTGTGATCGCAATTATTGCCATTCTAGCTGGTTTACTTATGCCAGCAGTGACCATTGCAAAGCGCAAGGCCCAGGTCGCTGTTGCAAAGGTTGATATGAAAAATTTGGGGGTGGCAATTTCACAATATGAACAGGAATACAACAGGTTACCTGATCCAGGAAATCCGCCTGGTGACTATAACCTTGGGCGAGAATGGCCCGCTTTAAATCCGCTAACAGATATCACTATTGGACTGGGGGTAAACGGGGCCGATGCCGAATGCAGGAGCATCGCGCGGAATTCTGGGTTGACGCTGATCTTGGTTAATGAGCCAAAGGGTAGTAACCATGAGTATGCGAAAAACCCACAACGTAAGAAATTTTTTGAACCGAAACAAACGACAGGAACCACAGAATCAGGCTTGTCAATCAGCGATTATCAATATCGTGACCCCTGGGGGAACCCTTATGTGATTACCTTGGACCTCAATTACGACGGGAAATGCTATGACTGGGTTTACAAACGACCTCAGCTCCATCTCAATCCCACAAATGGTTTTTTTGGTTTGCAACGGGAAAACCCAAACCAAGGCTTTTATTATTCCGGGCAGTTCATGATTTGGTCTGTTGGGCCTGACGGGTCATATGATGTAAGCAAGCCGGCAAACCAAGATCCTAACAAGGACAATGTGATAGGATGGCAATGATGTTAAGACGTTACAGCACAGAGTGTAATAGGACTCCTTTCCGGAAGACCTGGGGTCGGTGGGCATTTACCTTAATTGAGCTGTTGGTTGTTTTGGCGATATTTGGGTTGTTAGCGGCTGTTTCGTTGCCTTACGTGCGGGATATTGGAAAAGGGTCGGCCATCAAATCGGCTATGCACCAATTGTTGCAGGATCTTGCCTATGCCCGGCAGCGCGCTATTAGTGATCGTGCTGAGGTATATGTGGTTTTTTTACCCAATGTATCCCGTTGGCAGGGCTTTGTGTGGGATCCTCCGGCATTGCCGCCTAGACAGATGGAAATTGCTACCAACTTACTCAATTTTCAGTACCGTGGTTATGCTATCGTGGCACTTCGCCGTGCTGGAGATCAACCAGGTCGCGGTAGTTTTAGGTACATAACCGAATGGAGGGCGTTACCGGAAGGGGTCTTTATTCCCCCGAGGAAGTTTGATGAGCAATTCTCAATGTCGTTTCGATTGAATGACGAAAGCGTGTTTTTAAAGCCTTTTAGATGGATATCTGGGAAGATCCGATTCCCCACCGCAGAAGGAATTTATGTGAGATTGCCGGCTGTCGGGTTCGACCCAGAGGGGCGACTAGTCCACGGCGGGAACGTACAAGACGAGTTGATACCCCTATGTACGGGTAGTGTGTGGCCCCGGCGGAAAGGCGATGAAGTAGGTTCGCTTCTGCCCTTGGATCCGGATGTGATCGAAAACCCACCGGGAAACTGGACAAATACTTACACTATAATCCGAATCGATTACTTGACAGGGCGCGCTAGGGTGGAACGTCCGAAGATAAAAGGTTGAATCGAGGCACAATGAGGGAGCAAGTATGCGTATGCACACACATTCAGCCAAACTAGCATGCAAAACGTGGTGTTCATCACCACGGCGTTGGAGTAAGGGTTTCACAATGATTGAGATTGCCCTGGCGCTTGCGGTTATCGCGTTTGGACTGGTGGCGATTATCGGATTTTTGCCGTTTGGTTTGGGTGTTCAGCGCGAGAATAAGGACGATACTGTCATCGATCACGATGCACGGATGTTTTTACAGTTTATTAGGATGGAGCCCGATGTGCCTATTGATCTAGAGACATTACACCGACTCTGGACATACATCGTTCCAGACAAGGACGGCATACGGAAAGTTTGGGTCACGAATGTCACCATTGTTTATGAAAAGGAATGTGGGCAATTGAAAAGTTCCCAAGTAACGGGGGTTTATGAGTATGAGGCAGTAAGTCCTTTCATTAACCCGATCTCTGATCGCCCTAAAGTTTCGATGGATGCCTTATTAAAACTAAAACCTTTTGGTGGTCAGATAGAGGTGGACACTAATGCGGATCGACTCAAGGTTACAATTACCAGGTTGACGGTTCGCCTACGTGCGGGGGCAGGGTCTGCATTTGATAAGTATCCGCAGACGGACAGTGCTGTTACCGAAATGAGTTTCAAATACTTGCTAGTTCGGGAAACAACCCCCGTTGTCTCTAAGTGGCAGTTGGGGTCGTTACCTCAACTATATGATGTTCGGTTTTCGTTTGCATGGCCAGTGTACCCCAACGGAACCGTCGGCTATGGTCGGCGGGTTTATAGGACGCAAGTGTTATCAGAGGAAAGATGATTTGAATTCGATTTAAAATCCATGTACAGCCAACTTAAAATTTGGTTGTTTAGAGTGGGTTCGTGTGGAGGAAGGGGTGGACAAACCTGTTCTAGGGCATCGGGATTTTCGCTGATCGAGTTAATGGTGGCGGTGACCGTGTTGGCAATGATCACTGTGGCCCTCATGGTAGTGTTGAATCAGACGCAACGTGTCCTAAGGGGATCCACTTCCCAAGTAGATGTGCTCGAGACCGGTCGTTCAGTGCTGGACATGATTGACCGTGAATTGCGTGAGTTTCGTCCTGCGTCCAAGTACACAGGCGAAGTGCCGACTTTTATAGTGATTTTGAAGGGGGGCCATGAGATTCGCTACGGGAATTTTTTAGATGTTGTGCCACTTCAAATTCAAGAACCACTTACTCAAGCGTTGCCCCGGATTTCGGTTTTGCGGACCAATTACCTAAACGATCTGTTTTTCGTAACGCTAAGGAATCGTCAGTGGCGTGCCATTGGGTATAAGGTTTGGGGAGAAAAAGGTGTGGTAGGAGATTTGTATCGGGTTGAGTGGAGTTGGAATGCTCCTCCAGAAAGGCTGATAAACAAGGACTTAGTTCTACATGGGTTTACTAATTTTTGCGATACTACCCCAAAGAACGATGCTCGTTTTCGGAAAATCGCATCTGGGGTAGTTCATTTTCATGTACGGCTGCTGCCAGAACCCATGTTGACTAATCAACCTGGCGTGAAAGTTAAGACTTTGTTTAACACTCATGAGTGGCTTTTTTACGATGGGATTGTGCCACCGGCGCTTGAAGTAGAATTCGGGGTTTTGGAACCCACACTGTATGCGCGTATAGAACCATGGGATGAGGGCCGCGTGCGTGAGTACCTTAAGGATAAACCTAGTGCTGTTCACATTTTTAAGCGAGTGATTCAAATCCCAGCTTTTGACCCGGAGGTATATAAATGAAAGGATTCCGAGAAAAAGGTGTAGCGCTGGTTATTACGCTCATACTTCTATCGCTATTGATGATAATGGCGGTTACGTTTGTAGCTTTGAGCCGGCGTGAACGCGCGGTAGCCGCCACAACGGTGGATCAGACCATGGCAAGACAAGCATTAGAGAGCGGTTTGGATCACGCCTGTGCTCGCGTGCTTTATCAAATCCGCCAAATGGCATCCGGAGTGACAAACGGTGTTTTACGCTTTCTAATGCCTGAATTCTTCGTTTCAACTAACTACATTAACTACCGCGGTTTTGACCCGCAACTTAGCGTTCCAAATTTCACTAACGTAAATTTTGATTACCGTATAGACGGGAAGCCTCTCTCCGAGGACGAGCTGGTTAAAGTGATTGCAAACCTATTTTACGACCCTCGTGTACCGGTAGCTGTGCGCACGAATTCGGACCCGCGATCCCCTTTGGACCTAAGATTTTACCTAGATCTGAATCGAAATGGACGGTTCGAGCCCAACGGTTATTGGCCCATTTTGGATGCCTTGGGAAATGAAGTTCGTGACGCTTTCGGAATTCCAATTACTAATTACTTTGTGGGCGATCCAGAATGGATTGGGGTGCTGGAACGACCTGGGGAGCCGCATTCGCGTACCAACCGTTTTATTGCCAGGTTTGCATATGCTGTTGTACCGATGGATTTCGCACTAGATGTGAATTTCATTCATAATCAGGCTAAACAATGGAAGGCAGGTTTAGGAGATGATGCTCCAGCGTTCTTTCGAAATCAGGGAATCGGCAGCTGGGAAATTAATTTAGCGGCGCTATTATGCGATTTGAACCCGTCGGTGTGGAATCCACCGACTGCTCCCTACTATTGTGAAACTAATCCTATTTCAGGTGCCTGCTTAGGACAGGCGTTTATAGATGCGTTGGAAATTTACCGGGGCAGATTCGGATCTATCATCCCTTCGGCAGAGGACTTCTATGGCCAATATGGTATAGTTGACTCTCTTCAGAATGCTTTCAAAAACGATTATGTGGATGGTTACAATGACGGTCCATTGTTGGAACTACATGAGAGGGGGCGTCGGCCTAAGATTCCAACCGATGATGATAACCCAAGTTTACCTTGGTCAGGTTCTGACTCAAATGATGCGTATTTTTCAATACAAGATTTGTTCAATCTCACCCGTTTTGGGGGTCGATTGCTTGATGTGGGACGACGTGATCTGTCCACTTGGAATCGATATACGTTTTATCGGTTGATGAGTGTGCTTGGGGTTGATTCAGCTCCGGAAGTAAACAAGTTGAATCTTAACTGGCAGAGTATTCTGATGGGGCAAGCGGTGAGTTTCCAAGATTGGCCTCCGCTAACATTCTTCACGAATGCAGCTGAACGACTAATCCAACGTTTTAGTGAGGAATTTGATTTTTTGGGTGTGGGAATGACCAATACTCAGATTACCATCTCTAATAAGCAGATAGAGGTTGTTGAAGGCAAGATATACTCAGCTGCAGACTTGGGGGTCAAATTGTCAGTCACAAATATCCCCGTATGGCCTATTAACTTTTACACCCCCGGGGTCCATCGCCTGTTGCAATTGGCAGCAAATATTTACGAAGCCACCACTAACCGGTTGTTCTCTGGAGTCTACGTCCCGCTCATCCAAAAAAATGGAGATGGTTGGGTTCGAGTTGTTGGTTACCAAGAATTAAGCAACCCCACTGCAATATTAAACCAGCGACCAGTTGAGCCGTATGAGGTTTCAGCGGGGGATTCTCGTCCTGTGTACAATGTTCCTTTCGTAATCGGCGTGCGGAAGGGTTTCCCTGCCTTTAATGAGTTTACCATGATGCCGGTTGTGGTAGTGACCCGGAAAGCCGAAATTTCCAGACCAGACCCGGTCCTACCACCCACAACTACGAACATTGTGTATTTGATCGGGATTTCGAACTTAGTTGCTTTGGAGGCGTGGAACCCATACAAGACGAATTACCCACGCCCTCTCATGTTGCGGACTAGAGTCGAAGTGGAAAGTGTGTTTACTAACAGTGTGGGGTACCATCGAAGAACCAATATAATAAATGAACAAACAACTTACATAACTGCAAACGGTTGGCCAGGGTTCAGCGCATATAGGAACGATTCATTTATCGTGCCTTTATATTTCGGCTATGACATCTTGCCGTTAAGCATAATTACGCCGAATAATGGGCTTTTGCCACCAAACCCACTGGTATTCTGGCCCATACAAAATGGGTATTCCACTCAGAAATGGGGACTGGAAATACGTGCGAGGGTGTGGTTTCACTTGTACGACACTGCTTTGGGCCGTGTTATTGACTATGTGGCACTTTCTTTCCCACGCGCGTATGTGGATATCTCAGGTGTACTCACTCAAGGTGCTAGCACTAACGAAACTGTAACTGCAGCCGAATGTTGGAACCCAACACGTATCGGCAACTCGCCCATCACCTATGGAATTAAGCAACAAATTGCAATTAGTGCAGGTTCAGTTGGCAGTGATACAGACTGGCGTGATTACAATGCCGACCCAGTTACAGGACAGGATAAACAAAAGGCAATTCAGTTTTTCAAAGCGTTTTTAGGACCGACTAATCTCACCGGCCAGACCAAGGTTCAAACTCCATTTAACCCCGTGCGGAAATTTTGTATCCTTTACAGTTGGCAGGCAAACGATCCACTTGTCCATTACACCATGTGGGACTTGCAGGATGTTTATACAACAAACGCAGCCTACTTTGTTAAACCCCATGCGGACGTTAAGAACGAATTACGGACTATAGGATACTTAAATACCCGATATGAACCTTGGGGGGGCCGGTCGGGGACTACGGTATCGTCAACAGCGTTTGACTTGGCCGTAAAAGATCCGTTGGTAACTTGTGCGGATGATTGGGCATTCCCTACAAACAAGCTTCCCACAATTGGATGGTTGGGCCAAGTCCATCGGGGTACCCCGTGGCAGACTGTGTATTTGAAAGCAACTGACATTGCAAGCCGCAAAGATGGTCTCAAGACCTGGGTGCGCTGGAGTGGTAATACGATAGATCCTCACCTCACTTTACCTGTCAACGATAGGCTTATACTTGACCTATTCACGACTGCCCTAAACGATAATGCTACTCGCGGCCAGCTCTCGATCAATCAGTCGGCTTTACCCGCATGGTCAGCAGTTTTAAGCGGAATCTTGGTGATGAGTAATTCTACACCGGACGCAGAGTTAACTCGTCTTGGTGCCGCTGCATCGTTACAGTTTAAACCGGTAGTAATTCAGCCTGAGGCTGTTTTAGGCCCGGGCTCACCGCTTTTGAGGATTGTTAATGGAATCAATATGGCGCGGAAGAACCGTCCAGGTGGCCGATTTCAACGCCTTGGGGAAATACTTTCCGCACCTGAGTTAACTGAGAAATCTCCATACCTGAATTTGTCTCCGGTTCATGAAAGGTGGGGGATCCCAGACGCCGTGTACGAGTGGATTCCAATGCAAATTCTTTCGCTGCTCCGGTGTGAGGACCGACGGTTTGTAGTGTTTGCATATGGTCAGGCTTTACGGCCAGCGGATATAGTGCCTTCAGGTCCATTTATGGGGTTGTGCACAAATTATCAGGTTACAGCTGAGGCGGCCGCAAAAGCAACATATAGAATTGAGGGTGTGCCGCCAAATGTTCGAATTGTACAGGAAACTTTCAACTGGCTAGGCGTGGATCAATAAATTTGCAAGTTTTACCATGAGCACGATGGGCAACAGAAAAATTAAGCCTTTGGTTTTAACTACTGCGGTTTTGCTCATTGCTGGGGTTGTCCTCTATCGCGGGATAAACTCGCAAGGCAACAGGAATACCCCCAACACGAATGTGGCAAATGCTACAAGTAATTACTGTGCCCAGGCAGACACTACCAGAAGTACTTCGAGTTTATCGTCTCAGGAAACCCAGGGTAAACCGAGGTTGCATAAGCATTTCCTGAAAAACACAGAATTGCCGGTATCTGAGGTAGCGCGAAGGGATGATGCAATTTTACTGGCCAATGCAGTGATTTTGACCAGCAGTGGCATCGAATTGGAAATTCCGGAGTACTTACGTGCCGGTGAGGATCCGGGTGCATTTATTATCCAAAGTAAAGGTAAAATTGGACCGGAGTTTCGGAAGTTAATTGAGGGTGTTGGCGGGCATATAGAGGCCTATGTGCCTAACAATGCGTTTTTGGTGAGGATTTCTGCGGACTGCGCAAAGCAGTTATTGATGAACCCTCAAGTTGGAGTGGTAATACCGTATCATCCGTGGTTTAAGCTGGCGCCAGATTTATTGGCGCGTGCAGTCGAAAACAAGCCTTTAGTTGGGGGCCGTCAATTAAAGGTGGGTGTGTTTGGAGATTTGGCGGGCCAAGTTCAACAAGCATTTGAGCGTCTCGATGTGGTTGTACTTGGGGTCGAGAGGTCACCTTTTGGGCCAGTATTTCAGGTGCGAATCCCACCCGATGCATTGGTCTCTGTGGCCTCGCTCCCGGGTGTGCATTGGGTCGAACCAGTGCGCCCTCGTGCCCCAGCAAATGATTTAGTACGCACGAGATTAGGTGTAGCTGAGACCCCTACAACACTTACCAATTATGTGGTAGATGGGATTGAATTGAACGGATCAGGCGTGCTTGTAGCAGTGGTTGATTCAGGAGTGGACGCATCGCATCCTGATTTATCAGGACGGGTGGTTGGGGTCAGTCCTAGTGCCCTATTAGATCGAGTTGGTCACGGGACTCATGTAGCAGGGATCATCGCTGGCAGTGGTGAGCACAGCCCAACCAACGTACCTGGATCTGAGCCAGGGGCCAATTTTCGAGGTGTGGCTTACCGAGCGAACCTGTTCTCGATTTTGGGTTGGGGTTGGGGTTGGAACTCGTTTGATGATGGCCAGTTACAAGAGATGGTTGCCCGGACTAACGCGTTGATTTCAAATAACAGTTGGTATTATGCAGGAGCGCGTAGTTATGACTTAGCGGCGGCTTGCTACGACGCAGCTGTCAGAGATGCTCTACCTCAGGTACCTGGTTCACAACCTCTAGTGTTTGTTTTCTCAGCGGGTGATATGGGGAGTGGGAATCACAATGGACTTTCAGGTGTGCCAGACTCTATCCTTTCCCCAGCTACGGCAAAAAATGTCATAACCGTTGGCGCACTCGAGCAACCGCGCGAAATCGAGGTCGAATTGTCTTCTGGTGAGGGCGTGACTAACAAGATAAGCTTCGTATCCAGTAGTGATTCAGAGACGGAGGTGGCTTGGTACTCTAGTCGGGGGAATGTCGGCTACTGGTGGGAGGGTGAATTCGGTAGGTTTAAACCAGACGTAGTTGCGCCAGGCAGTTGGGTTGTGTCCACCCGTTCTACACAATGGGATGAGGAGGCTTACTATAACCCTTCATTCCAACAGGTAAACCTTATTGAGATGGTACAGCTACCCGTAGGGACAGTGTACTACGATGGGTTGTTTATACCTTCCAATGCAATTGAGGTCCAAATTTATCTAGTGACTAATCGGCTGTCACGGGGAGTCATCCCAAGATTACCAATCTGCGCTAAAGTGGGGTCGTGGCCACTTAATGTTACAAATGATTGCACCTGGTCTGGGGAGGGATCAGTAATAATCCCAGTTGACCAAGCTGCGCAGGGACAGGATTTATATTTTGCCGTTTACAACAACACTTCTGAAACCCTCAACTTCGATGTGGTTACTGTCGTTACCCGGAGTAGTGGGTTGTCTGACAAGAGCCTCGCGCTGAAAGCATTGAATGACCAAATAGGCCCGTTATACAGGTTTGAATCTGGGACAAGCATGGCTGCTGCGGCTGTTTCTGGCATGCTAGCATTGATGCAACAGTATTTCCAAACTAATGGAATTACGGTAAGTCCAGCGCTGATGAAAGCCTTGCTAATTAATGGAGCCCGATCTCTAGGCAGACCATATGATTTGGCGGTCAGTAACACGATTAACTTCCAAGGATGGGGTCTGGTTAATCTAAAGACGGTGATTCGACCAGGTCTAGCTAATTTGTTCCCAGGTAAGAACAAACCCGAGGCTTCATCGATTTGGGTGTTTGATCAGGATCCTAAAGATCGTGCTCTTGCCACAGGTGACAAGTGGACAATAAACGTAGCAGTTGCGCCTGAGGCGCAACAGGAACCTCTGCGGATTACTCTGGTGTGGACGGACCCGCCCGGTCATCCGGCTGTTGGCGTGAAATTGGTAAATGATTTAGACCTAGTGGTAACTAATGTTGATATTCCTGACAATCCCGTGGTCTACGTGGGTAACAACATTAGAAGCACGGAAGATTTTACTCAACCATGGGAACCCAATTCCACAAACGCTGCTCCTTCATTCGACAGGGTAAATAACGTAGAAAACGTGTTCATTGCTCCCCCGCTCGGAACAAACTATCAGATAACAGTGATTGCGTCGCAGGTGCTGGTTAACGCAGTTCCCGAAAATACCAATGGTGTAGTCCAAGACTTTGCCTTGGTAATTTCTTGCGGCGACGGAGCAGTCACTAACGCACTAAAAATATCCCTCCCCAGCAAAAGGAGTGAGGTCATTACTAACATAATGTATTTGCCTCCGGAGAGTAACGGCGTACCTATCTTGAATCAGCGGGTAGGGGCGAACTTCCCTCTCACCAATAAGGCCGACGGCGCATTTGGCCAAATCTCTCAATGGAGGTTTTATGTAATGACGAACACATTTGGATACACCAATGTCGCATTTATTACGTTTATGCCGCCTGAAATTGGACTGCGGCGCATGGCGGTTCGAGAGAGGGATTTAGAGAACGCTGCAAGGCCGGAAGGCGACATTGACTTATATGTGAGCACAGATCCACGATTGCTCGAGTTGCATCCGGGAGCCATTGCTGCTGCGGATAAATCAACAGAACGGGGGGGGACCGAGTACGTGGTCTATTCAAATTCTACGGCTGGTACGGTGTATTACGTAGGTGTGAAGTGCGAGGATCAACAGGCTGTAGAATTTGGATTTTTGGGTGTGTTTAGTGAAATTCCGTTTTCCACAGCGACAGATCGTGGTACTCAAATCCGCGCAATAAATGTGCCAGTGCCTATTCCTGATGGTTCACCAGACACACCGCAGGCTGCGCTTGTGTTTGGGGTAAATCCATTCCCAATGAGTATTCGGCGGGTTGTTGTGAATGAGGCTATTCAACACGAAAGCTTTGGGGATATTTTGTGTAACTTGTCACACCGTGGTGTATACGCCGCTTTGAATAATCATACGCTTCCGGAGCTAACGCCTGATCCTGGAACGGTCTACATGTTTACGTTTGAGGACAATTTGGAGATGGAGGCGCGACGTTCGGACGGCCCAGGTTCACTACGTGATTTTGTCGGTACCGAGGCCGCAGGAGTTTGGCAATTGACTGTGGTTGATAGCTCATTTGGGCACACAGGTCGAATAGAAAATCTGATAATAGACGTGGAAAGATCAGCAGGGACTAACGCGGTCAATGTAACTCTACTTGGAGGGCGATCGTACTTGGACTTTGTGGATGTGCCGCCGAATGTGACGAACATGATAATTGCGGTTTCTGGCAACACCCAACCGCTGATGGTATCCGTAAGAAGGGCGCGACCACCCACAGCGTCTGAATACGATAAACGCGGTACTGTCAATCCGCCTGGGGGTGAGCTCACTTTGAGCATTTACGATCGCCCCCCTTTGCAGCCTGATAGGTATTACTACGAAATCTTTAACCCTAGCAGTGAACCGCAGAATATCCGGATCTTGGTGAGCTTTGAGTTTGAGCTAGCGCCTCCTAACTATCGCCAGTTTGGAGTGGTGACCAATGTACCATTGAAAGACAATGCTGTTACCTATGCCAAAATGGTGGTTACTAATATGACGGGTGAGGCGAAATGTACCACTGTAAATGGATTGGATGTAGGTCTACTGATAAGCCATCCACGCGTCGCTGACCTGGTAATTACGCTAATTAGCCCTTCAGGTACCAGGGCTGTGTTATTTGAGAATCGCGGATGGTTAGATAACAACGGCCTCGGGACTTTTGGTTATGCATACACAAACCGGAGCCCGATCAGCCTTACAGATTTTAGAAGTGTACCTCCGGGGTATTATGGCCCTGGTAGTTCACTCGCGGGATGGAAAGTAACCTCAGGCACCGTCCAATTGCATGACATGTTTAATGATGTGCCTTTGACCAATAAGGTCCTCTGGCTAGAAGACGGGGTTTTGAGCTCTACTTTGATAGCAACTGGGGCGCCATCGTATGAGCTCGAAATAGTGGCTAGCCATATTCCGGGCATTGGTGGAATGGTTGCATGGTGGCCATTTGATAACAGTGGCGTAGATATTTACGGGGGGCATGACAGTGTGCCTTTGGGCAATATTGCATATTTGCCGGGAATGGTCGGCTCAGCGATTTACTGTGACGGTGTCGGTACCTCTATAGAAGTCCCACCATGCCCTGAACTCGAGTTCACTAACGGACCCGGGTTTACCATTGAAGGCTGGATTTATCCGTCAAACGCGCTCTCAACAGTGCCGTTAATAGTTTGGGGGACTAACGCGGTGGATGGATCGGGGTCTGGCCTACAAGTTTGGTTATCGGGTGGATTCACTACCAATGGCGGGCCAGGGTGTATCTCGGTGGTCCTAACAGATAGTAACGGTACTAACCACTACATCGAGACCGTTTCGAACGCTGTCGTAAGTACCAATTGGCAACACATCGCCATAACATACCAAGCAATTTCTCACACGCTCTCTATTTACACGAATGGGGTTCTGGCCAACCAAGTGTCGTTGGTAACGAACTCGCTAGGAACAAATCTGCCAGTGGTGTCTGTGAGTGGCGGATTATTCTTTGGGATAATCCCAGGATTTGACCTGCGTTACGCCGGTGGCTTGGATGAATTCGCTTTGTACAAACGACCTCTCTCGGATTGTGAAATCGAAACGATTTACGCTGCTGGCAGTGTGGGCAAATTCGGATATTCGGCCTCTACCTGCCCGGTTACTTTAGCAGTTGCGATTGGAGGTGAAGAACCAGTGTACCTCACTAATGGATTGGCTTGGCGTTCTGTAGGTGTTAGTTGGGAAACAAATATTGTCCCCGTAGCATCATCTGGTTCTGTGCCAGTGACGATTTGGGCTTTGGATCCAAATGTCAGCATTAGCCGGATCGCATTGGTAGGGGTAACTCCTACGCGGATAGATGGTTTGCTTCATTTCACTGATAATACCAACTTGGCAGCAGTGCCCATCAAATTTGCTGACACACCATTTACTACCGAGGTGTATCCACCGAGGTTAATAGTTACAAATGGGTTTGTTGGCGCTGAGCCGCGCTTGTATCACGGAGGAGAACAAATAAACGCCATAGAACTACAATGGAATGTGACAGGGACAAACGTGGAACTGGCAGTTGGTGCTACTCCGAGTGCAGATAGAGGAGTTTACGTGGCCTTGGGCCTGAGTAATCGAGTGAGTGCTATTTTGCCGACTGTGCCGGGCAAACGGTATAGGCTTGAGTACGCAGTACGTGGTCCAGGAGCAGTCAGTTGGTGGAATGGTGACATTGAACCCACAAGTGGCCGGGCTTTGGATTTGCTAGGCAATAATCATGGTGAGCTTTGGAATGGGGCTTATGTGGGGTTGACCACCAACGCTTTAGTGGGGAATTCAGCGATTGAGCTTTCGGGTGTGACTCCGAAGATAGAATTAGGAGATCCGACCAACTTAGCCCTTACAAATGAGTTAACAATAGAGGGTTGGATTAACGTATTGGAATTCCCTCCTCCGGGCAAATTAGCTCAAATTGTGTTCCGTGGAGATTTCCGACAGTCCCCGTATTACCTTGCCCTGACATCGGATGGTCGGCTCCATTTACATTTAGAGGGTACAAACGCCGAGTGTGGGTTGGATTTGGTGTCAGCGGCGCCAGTGATTTTGAGTACTAACACTTGGTATCATGTGGCAGCTGTGATTGGATGGGATACCGTGGGTGCAGAGCGGAGGGCTCGACTGTTTGTCAACGGTGAAGTAGTGGGTGAAATTGTAGGCGTGCCCTTCCTAATCGGTGGGCTGAATACATCGTATAGCCCAGGATTGGCAATTGGTAATTTGAGTCGATTGCAATCTGAAGAGCCCTTCCGGGGATACATGGATGAATTGACGATTTACAGTAGGGCATTAACAGTGGCTGAGATTCGTGGAATTTATGCGGCCGGAACCGCTGGCAAAGCCGACCTGAAAGTAAATCCTCAGTTAGCCCTGGCGAGAGTGAGTGCTTATTTGGACGGTGTTTTAGTTGATGATACGTATGGCACCAATGGGGCATGGTATACCCGTACAATTACTTTTACAGCCCAGCAGAGCAACAGTGTGTTTACATTGGAAAGTTTGTTACCTGGAACACTTGTGGCGGATGTGAGGTTGTTTGAGTTATCGCCGGAGTTATATTACCAGCCGGAACAGCCATTATCAGTGTTCGACGGCGAGTGTGCAGAAGGGGAATGGACTCTGGAGATATGGGACACGCGCGCCGGTCCGGAAAATACCGTCGCAGCACTACTTAACTGGCAGTTAAGTTTCCTCACAGGGCGAGTGGGTACACCTCCGGTTACTCCTTTACGCCACGCGGTGATCGTCACAAACACGCTAAACGCAAACGGAGTCCACTATTACTTTGTTGACGTGCCTCAATGGGTAACCATGTGTACTAATTCGCTTTTATTCTCAATCGAACATTTGAGCACGAACGTGCTGCCTTTGACGGTCCTCTACCGTCAGGATCGATTGCCAGATGCAAATTCGATTCTTTTGTTTGACGAGGCTATTGCACCTGTCACAGCAACGCTATCAGTGACCAGTTCTCCGGTTCTTGTTCCCGGTCAGGGATACTACTTGGCAGTAACAAATCCCAATTCAGTCGCAGTGGATTATGCGATAACCATATACTTTGATGTAACCTGGTTACAGCCGTGTGTACCTTTGCCAAGTTTTGTTGGGCCAGCTGGATTTCCAAAGTATTTCTGCTTCGAAGTTCCTACAAATTATGGTTCCACTGGGGTACCTGACCTTGTTGCGTTCCGAGTAAGCGGCGTCGCTACTAATGTAACGGTTGTACTAAATCAAAAGCCGCCTTTACCGGATTTGGCATACCATGATTATATGAGTGCTCAGCCGTGCACCAACGATGAGATAGTAGTTGTGGTTACCAACACAACGCCGTACAGTGTTAGGCCGGGGGTTTGGTATGCCGGTGTGTTCAATAATTCTGCTGAACCGATTACGTTTGTGGTGGAAGTATGCTTCGATACTAACCGTCCAGTGATAATTCCGTTAACAAACGGTGTGCCATTCCAGGTTCCGGCGGATTCTGAGTTGGCTGCTGAACCTGGACCACCCAGGCGGGTTTATTATGAGTTCGAAGTGCGAGATCAAGTACCAGCAATGCTGTTGGAACTTTTTGATGTTACAGGCGATGCGAAACTTGTGTTGCAAAGAGGTGTTGTGCCGGGCACGCCACCTTATTTTGCTGAGAGTTATCCATCTCAAACTAACTGGCACCAAATTGTTCTTCGTACCAACTCGGCTTTGAAAGATTTACGTGGTGTGTGGTACCTGGGCGTGTACAATCGCACGCAGACCAATATTGGTTACACAGTGCGTGCAGTTGTCTCTACCAATGGTTACCTCGAAAGTGGATATCCAATGTCAGTTACTATGGATAGAGCAATAGGTTTACCTGGGTATTTGGTTTTGAGTTGGACTTCTGTCATTGGGGAACGATACGACATCTTGTACACTTCCAGTTTGAGGCCTCCTATAAATTGGCAAGCAATAGGTAGCGTCGTGGCAACTACGCCGATGACCACTTATGTGGTACCTGTCCCGTCAACGCCGTTCGGGGTTTATCGCGTTATGCATGTGGCGTCTGCAGAGGGGATTCAGCTTATACATGGTCTTCCGTGGGAAGGCACGTTGTGGGGTGGGGCCTCTTTGTACTTCGAGGTAGACGTCCCAGAATGGGCTGAATTCGCCACGAATATCATCACTGCAAATGGGCCCATAGACTTGATATTCAACCAAAATTCAAGTCCGTACTGGGATCGTATTGGTTCGCAAACACTTTTAAGCGGTGTTTCTAATGGGGTTGTAGTGCTTTCGACAAATTCGACACCACCATTGGTCCCCGGAAGGAAATATTGGTTGGAAGTCCGAAATGCGAGTTCGAATAGGATTGCGTTTACGATCCAAGTTGATTTTGACATTGTGCCACTTCAGGAAGGTGTGCCTGTATTGGGCATGATACGTGCAGGTAAGACAGTGAAATATTATCAGTTCGACGTTACGAATGGTGTAACGTTATTGAGTTTTGTTCTGACTAACCTTAGCGCGAATGCCGATCTTGTAGTGAAACGAGGCTGGCCGCCACCTACGATCGACAACTTTGATTTAGGAAGTTTTAATCCGGGGACTAACAGAGAAGTTGTGTTGGTTTGGCCGCCAGAGGGACAAACCAATGTGGAGGCGGGGCGTTGGTTTATTGGAGTTGTGAGTCGAGACCAAACTGATGTGCAGTTCGAAATCATAGCAATTACGTACACCAACGGTAGTTTACCAGTGTTGCCGGTACAGAGTGGACAGTGGATAGACTGCACTAACGCTGGGACTGCTGTGGATTACTACCGGTTTGTTGTTTCTGAGGTTGCGGCGCGTGTTCAGTTCGAGCTGAGGGATATGACTGGGCCAATGGCCCTTGTGGCACGGTCTAAGGTGTTACCGGTGGTTGAAGGTGGGTTGTACGACTTGATTAGCGACAGGCCAGGGACACAAGATGAGGTAATATTGATGTTGAAGGGCTCGGGCTCGGTAACGCTAACTCCTGGGGTATGGTATATAGGCGCAGTGAATTTATCCTCAGAACCTGTTACCTACCGTTTTGCTGCAACGGAATGGTTTGAAACTGGTACGCCAGTTCTTGTTGAACCCCCTAGGATGGATGGGACGAACCTTTGTTTGCGTTGGAATTCTTTACCTGGAGTGAGGTACGTGGTGGAGGGTAAGGAATCGTTATTGGATCCAATTTGGACTCCTGTTTCAAGCGTAATTCTGGCTACTGGATATACCATGGAATACTGCATCAGTCTGCCTACAAATTTGCATTTCTTCCGAGTGCGAGAGGATTGATCGCAAAAACGGATTGGATAGGCCGCTTAAGAAAATGAACTGGCGGTTTTTATGAGTGTATTGGTTGTTGGATCCATTGCGTTAGATTCGATTAGGACCCCATGGGCACAACGATCTAAGTTGCTTGGGGGATCGGCGAGCTACGCTTCGGTTGCAGCAAGTTTATTTGCGCCAGTAAAGCTTGTGGGAGTTGTGGGTACTGATTTCCCAGCGCGGTTCATAAATTTATTCAAGCGACGAGGTATTGACCTATCGGGCCTTTCAGTTGCGCCTGGAAAGACATTTGCGTGGGAGGGTGAGTACGAAGAGAATATGAATCGCCGGCATACACTAAGGACTGAACTGGGTGTCTTTGAAGGTTTTTCTCCCGTGTTGTCTGAGAATCATCGTACATGCCGCGTATGTCTTTTGGCCAACATTTCGCCATCTTTACAACTGCAAGTGCTTGAGCAAGTCGAGTCACCCCCCGTGGTTATAGCAGATACGATGGATCTTTGGATCAACACGGCGCGGAAAGAACTCCTCCGATTACTAAAAAGGGTGCATGTGTTTATTCTGAACGATTCAGAGATACAACAGTTAACAGAAACTCATAATCTAATAGCCGCAGTGAAACGACTTCATCGATTAGGACCTCGGTTCGTGATTGTTAAGAAAGGCGAACATGGGGCGCTTTTGTCAGGGCCTAACGGCATCTTTGTCGCACCTGCCTATCCATTAGCGAAGGTGCTTGATCCTACTGGTGCGGGGGATACATTTGCGGGCGCAGTCGCAGGGTACTTGTCTCAGATCAGTAGGCTTAACCAGGGTGAGTTACGGAAGGCAATTTTGTATGGGACCGCGGTCGCCTCTTTTTGCTGCGAAGGATTTGGGTTGAGCAAGCTTGTTCGCGTTACACCGCAGAAAATAGAGCGACGGGTGATTGAATTGCAGCAAATCATGTGGGTGTAATGGGTAATGATTTCAGCGACAGATTGAGCAGGATAGCGCATCAACCTCATAGCCCATTTGTACCCCCAGAGACTAAGTTACCGGAATTTACCATAAGGGCGGTTGTAAGTGGTATAGTTCTGGGGCTACTGTTTGGAGCATCCTCGCTTTACTTGGTCTTAAAAGTGGGGTTAACGGTAAGTGCTTCGATCCCGATAGCAGTTATTTCTCTGGGATTGTTCCGGGTTTTAACCAATGCGGGTGTGAAGCCGGCGTCGATCTTGGAACACAATATTGTTCAAACAACTGGCTCCGCGGGTGAATCGCTGGCTTTCGGTATTGGGGTGACAATGCCAGCAGTATTAATTCTAGGATTTGACCTAGACATTTGCCGTGTAACGCTGGTAGCTGCACTTGGAGGACTTCTGGGAATTGCAATGATGATCCCTCTGCGTAGGGCATTGATCGTCCAACAACATGGTGTGTTGAAGTATCCAGAGGGGACAGCGTGCGCGGAAGTCTTGAAGGCAGGAACATCCCTCCAAAACAAACCAAATACAAGCATGGTTGCGGGAGCGCAATTAGTATTTTGTGGGTTCGCTGTTGGATTTGTTTATAAGTTTTTGATGTCTGGGCTTCGTTTGTGGAAGGAAATCCCAGAGAAGGTCTTCGGTAAAGGTTTTGCTGGTGGATCAATATCCGCAGAGGTGTCCCCTGAGCTACTTGGTGTGGGTTACATAATTGGACCGCGGATAGCCTCAATTATGTTTGCAGGTGGTGCACTTTCGTATTTGGTATTAATCCCCTTGATTAGATTTTTTGGTGGTTATGCCAGCACACCAATTTCGCCGGCCACAACACTGATTTCTGATATGTCGCCTCACCAAATCAGGGATGCCTATGTTCTGTATATTGGAGCTGGGGCTGTCGCAATGGGTGGGATTATCAGCATATTACGATCAATCCCGTTGATCACATCCAGTTTTAAGATCGGGTTAAGGGACACAATCAATTTTGGAGATTATACGAAGGGGAATGACGAATTACCCCGCACAGAAAGGGAAATTCCAATGGGTTTCGCAATTGGGGCTATCGTCATTCTAGTGGTTGGCATCACATTAGCCCCTCCGCTTGAAATGAATATCCTTGGTGCGATCCTAATAGTCGTGTTTGGATTTATTTTTGTGACAGTGTCATCGCGATTGACTGGGGAGATTGGTTCTTCCTCGAATCCTATTTCAGGTATGACTGTAGCTACGCTTTTGTTGACGTGTTTGCTTTTTGTTTTATTGGGCTGGAAAGGGCCGATGCATTACATTACTGCTCTTTCAGTGGGCGCAATAGTGTGTATAGCTGCGGCCAATGCAGGCACGACCTCCCAAGATCTAAAAACTGGATATTTACTTGGGGCTACACCGAGATTACAACAGTGGGGCATTGCGATTGGTACAGCGGCTTCGGCCATAGTGCTAGGGCCAGTGCTAATTTTGCTAAACACCGCAGCCACGGTTTACGTGCCTGCAGAGAAAGTTGCACCGTCTTTGAAAGTTCCACCTGAGGAAATCACAAACGCTCCGCTTGAACGGCTGAAGGGACCGCAGTCGGTGCATGATCGGAATTTGTACAGGGTTTGGTCCAAACGTGACGGAACAGATGGCCCTCCAGGTAAATATCTGGTGGACGAAAAAGGCACTCCGGTTTGGTACGTCGACCCGGGTATTAACGGGCAATTCACGGTACGCCCGGACGGCTCTGAGGTGACAAAGTTTTATGCTCCGAAAGCAATGTTAATGAGTTACATAGTCAAAGGGGTTCTTGGTGGCGAGCTCGCGTGGCAACTCGTAATTGTTGGTGCTTTGATTGCAGTGGTTTTAGAGCTTTGTAATGTGCCATCTCTTGCATTTGCGGTAGGGGTTTACCTGCCTATTTCCGCTTCAATGCCTATATTTATAGGTGGGATGGCGTCGGCGTTAGTGGATAGGGTGAAAGGCAAGAAGAAAAAGAATCCCCAAGAACCTGATCACAACGGCGGAGTTCTGCTTGCAAGTGGTTATATCGCTGGAGGGGCTATGGCAGGAATCATAATCGCAATCTCGGTAGGCACTTTAGGTAATCTGATCGGACGAATCACTGCCTGGACAACTAAAGGCAATCCCTTTAGTGTTGGTCCATACGCAGACGCGCTTTCTCTATTGCCATTTTTGTGTTTGGCCGCACTTTTGATAGTATTTGGTGTGGTGTTCGGAAGGCAGAAAGGGCCCTAACGGGTATCCTTTTACTGTAGGGTGTATCGGAAATAGATATAGGCCCCATGGAAGGTTCCACCATCAACACAAGGCTTGTGGGATTAATAGCGGGCAGCAAACTTTTGCCCATAGAGTTTGCTCGTATTGTCAAACAGACTTCTCATTTGCGGATTATAGCAGTTGGGTTTGAGGGAGAAACAGATCCTGCGCTTGAGGGGTTGGTAGATGAATTACACTGGATTCGGGTTGGACAATTGGGGAGGCTGATAAAAGTTTTCAAGCAAGCCGGTGTCCGGCAATGTGTAATGCTTGGGCAAGTAGCGCCCCGAAATATCTTTGAAACGCGCTTGGATTTACGTGCCCTGGGTGTTTTGCTCAGATTGAAGGAAAAGAATGCACATACGATTTTCGGTGCGGTAGCGGAGGAACTTGCCAAGGACGGGATTGAATTGGTAGATCCACGACCATGGTTAAAACCGCTAATGCCTTCCGTAGGGTTTCGGATGGGTCCTCCTATTGATTCCCGTGTAATGTCAGACCTGGAGTTTGGGTACCGTATAGCAAAGGAGATAGCCAGGCTTGATATTGGACAGACGGTGGTTGTGAAGCGGGGGGTGGTCCTTGCTGTGGAAGGGTTTGAGGGTACTGATCAGTGCATTTTAAGAGGGGGTGAATTAGCTGGGGAAAAAGGGGGGGCGGTAGCTGTTAAAGTGGCTAAGGAAGGCCACGACATGCGATTTGATATACCGTGTATCGGACCTGAAACTGTGCTTAATTGTAGCCGGGCGGGCGTTTCTGTGCTAGGTTTCGAGGGGGACAAAACACTGGTACTGGATCGCCTAGAGTGTGAAAATTTGTGCGCAAGATTTAAAGTGTCAATTTTAGCGATATAAGGTAATAATTTGGCAAAGAGTATGCTAGCTGCACACGAAATATTTGGATTCATGTCAGAGAAGCTGGCGTATGAGATAGTTGAACAGCTTCATCAAAATGATCGCGAGTCGTATAAGAGTGTGTTAGCAGCTGTGGCGGAAGCCCAGCGGGTAAGGCCAGAGTTTTTGCAGCGGAAACCTAGGGCTGAGCAACACCGAATAATACGCGAATGGGTGTGCAGGCCTAGATTAGAGCCGGCAGCAATAACGCTACTACAAAACTGGCTGGTGAAAATTAAAACAGAGATGCTTAAAGATTTTCTTGATGAGCTTGGCATAAAGCACGAAAATGGGATTGTCGATGAATTACCAGCAGGCGTTGAGGATGCCAAGCTCAAGGCCGCGGTTGAGTTGTTGTTGTCAAAATATCCGGCTGAACAGGTGGCCGTATATCTTCATGCATTTAATAGTCTTAACCAGACGAATTGGCCAAACTTAGCGCAGATGTTAGATACGGATGAACGGTTGCAACTAGGCACAGGGTAATATTTGAAAAGCCATGATGGTTCCAGGGCAAAAGAAAGCGCCTAACTCGGGTAATTCCACAGGGAAATTAGTGCTACTGGTGGATGACGATCCCGTTGTGCTAAAGGTATATCAGAGACAATTGGAGAAGGCCGGTTATCGAGTGGCCACGGCGGAGGATGGGCTTGCTGCAATGCGAGCGCTGACCACCTTGAAACCGGATTTGGTGGTATTAGACCTTATGATGCCAAAGTTGAATGGAGTGGATGTGTTGAAGTTTATCCGGGGGAATAACAATTTAAAAAACATACCCGTAATAGTGCTTTCCAACGCATATATGACGGAACTGGCTGAACAGGCGATGGCTTTAGGGGCGGAAAAGGGATTGCTTAAATCCAGCTGCACTCCAAGTTTGCTGCTTCAATGTGTACAAGACATATTTGCTGGGAGGACGGGTGTGAGTGATACCAGCCAGCTTTTGGCTGTGGAAGGCCAGCCAAGAGCTAGCAGACCAAAACTGAGTGGATCCGCGACGGAGCAGGGAAGCATTTCTGATGTATCTTTGGACCCCGTAATGGTTGCGAAAATACGCGAAGAGTTTCTCACTGGTGGAGTTGAAGAGGCACGCCGCTTGCGGCAGCTTTGTGATGCCTATGTAGCTGTTGCCCAGACAAATGCTGGGAGGGTGGCCCTGGAAAATTTGTATCAGCGTGTGCATTTTGTGGGGCGAAGAGCCGCAATGGGAGGGTTGGGGTTGATTGAGTTGCTTTGCAACGCTTTTGAAGCACTCTTGTTTGAACTACTAGCTGGCAGTTTTGGGGTCACACCATCTATTTTGCATACCATCCAGCGTGCAATGTCGTGCTTGGAAGAGCTTCTTATGACCGGAGTTAACGTCGGTCCTAAAGAAGGCCGAATCTCAGCCGAAGTTTTGATTGTTGATGACGACATAGTTAGTAACCGAATAATGGCTGGAGCGCTTCGTAAAGCTGGGCTAAAGGTAGACACCGCTACAGATCCACAAACAGCAATCACAAAGTTGCTGAATAAAAAGTATGATCTTGTGGTTACGGATGTATTGATGCCCGATATAAATGGCTTTGAACTTTGCACGCGAATAAAAACGTTCCCTGGATATCAGAATGTCCCAGTAATCTTCGTGACTGTGTTGGATGATTTCGAAAGCAGGCTTCGGGGTGCAGAATGTGGGTATGACTTCATTTGTAAGCCAATAGTTCCCTTAGAATTAGCGCTTAAGGCTACAACCATCCTAATCACTTGCACACTAGCCTCAAGAACCCCGCTGGGGACGTGAAGCGTTTGGTTGGCAAATTGAGCAGAAACAAAATTTATTTTGTGAAGAAACGTTGCTATGAAGAAGCGCGTATTGTGTGTGATTGGAGATCAATTTGAGGAGATTGAAACAGTAGCTCCAATAGACCTTCTTAGACGGGCAGGAGCGGAAGTAACCATCGCATCTGCAACAGATTCCTTAACTGTTACGGGTCGAAGTAATATAAAGCTGATTGCTGAACTTCTATTGGAGCAACTATCGAATCCCAAAGAGTTCGACTGCTTACTGTTGCCTGGTGGCCCAGGGGTTAAAAAACTCCGAACAGATACAAGAATTGTGAACTTGGCTAAGCTTTTCTATTCGGAAGGAAAGGTGGTTGCAGCTATTTGCGCCGCACCGCTAATCTTGTTTGACGCTGGCATCTTAGCCGGGAAAAGGTACACTGCACATTTTTCTGTGAAGGAAGAATTACAGGATGCATTAACTTCGGAGAGCGTTGTTGAAGATGGGAACGTGGTAACTGTAAATGGAGCAGGCGCATCGATTCAGTTTGGTTTACGGCTGGTAAGAAAGCTTTATGGGAACGCCGTAGAAGCAGAGATTAGACAGGCTATTATGTTCTGAGGCAGCACCGGAATTTGTCATCCTGTCAACTTTCTAGGAGTCGACACGATAGAAGATGCTATTGGCTGGTGAGGTAATAAATAGTTGATCGGTATTATGCTAAGCGATAAGGTACATTTCAGAGAATGGATTATGAAGGTGGTTCAGCTGATTCTTATAGTAGTCGTGATTTTTTTGATTACTGGATGCAGCAAGGAACGTGAAAACCGGTCCAGTTCCGCTGCTACCAACAAAGCTACACAAAACCCACTGACTGCACCCGTTGATTATCTTGGGGCGGTTGGACAAGCCAAGATACACGCCGAAAAAGTATTGGACATAACAAGCGTCAGACAAGCAATCCAAATGTTTTACGCCTCTGAAGGTCGTTATCCTTCTACATTAGAAGAACTAGTCAGTAGCGGATACCTACATACGCTACCTCAGCTTCCGGGGGGATATAGATGGGATTATAACCCGCGGACCGGGGAAATCCGCGTAGTGCGCTCCCAATAATGTAGCTTGGGAGTAAGTTTTTAGTAAGGGTGAGGGGACTCCCAGATGTCTGACACGATAGCCATTCTTGATTTCGGTTCCCAGTATACTCAGGTGATTGCTCGCCGCGTTCGCGAGTGTAGGGTTTATTCGGTGATCCTTCGTTTTGATACGCCTGCGAGTGAATTAAAGAACCGAAGCGTAAAAGGGGTAATCCTTTCTGGTGGGCCGGCGAGTGTGTACCAAAAAGGTGCGCCCCGACCTGACCCACAGATTTTTGAGCTTGGAGTACCGGTACTGGGAATTTGCTACGGTTTGCAAGTGATCGCGGATATGTTGGGGGGGAAAGTTGAACCGTGTTCGAAAAGAGAATATGGGAAAAGTATCTTACGTGTGTTGAGAAAATCCCAACTCTTTGTGGGTTTGCCGTCACAGATTCAAGTTTGGAATTCTCACGGTGATAAACTTACCAAGTTACCGTTTGGATTTAGGGTGATTGGGTCAACTGAGAACTCTGAATATGCGGCGATTGAGGACCCTAAACGGCGCATATATGGCCTTCAGTTTCATCCGGAGGTGTCTCATACCCCAAAGGGTTTAACGATAATTTCCAACTTTGTGCACAGGATATGCGACTGTGGACGAAGTTGGACAATGAAGAACTTTATTGAGCTTGCAGTTCGGCAAATACGTGAGCAAGTGGGCACTGAGCGAGTGATCTTAGGGCTTAGTGGTGGGGTTGATTCAAGTGTGACTGCTGCGTTGATTCACCGAGCTATTGGGGATCGTTTGACCTGCATTTTTGTAAATAACGGGTTGTTGCGCGAAAAAGAACCTGAGTTGGTACGTGAAGTTTTTGGGAAGACGTTTCGGATCCCACTAATTTATGAGGATGCAAGCGAGTTGTTTTTACAGAGGTTGCGTGGTGTTACTGACCCAGAACGGAAACGCAAGATTATCGGGCGGACCTTTATCGAAGTGTTTGAGTCAGCAGCCAAAAAAGTGGGTCCTGTAAAGTTTCTCGCACAGGGCACTTTATACCCCGACGTGATCGAGTCGGTCCCAATTGGCGGTAACCCGGCTGCTCTAATTAAGAGTCATCATAATGTAGGTGGTTTGCCCCGAAAGATGAAATTTCACCTGGTTGAACCTCTTCGCTGCCTTTTTAAAGATGAAGTACGTAAATTAGGAAAAGAACTTGGACTGCCAGACGAGATAATTTGGCGACAACCTTTCCCTGGACCGGGACTTGCAGTGCGGATCATTGGGGAGGTCACCAAGAATAGACTCGAAACACTTCGAAAGGCAGATTGGATCGTTGTGGATGAAATGAAAAAAAGTGGTTGGTATAATAAGGTGTGGCAGAGCTTTGCGGTCTTGCTGCCGGTTAAAACTGTTGGGGTGATGGGAGACGAACGTACGTACGATTACGTAGTGGCGGTGCGGATAGTTCAGTCTGAGGATGGCATGACCGCAGATTGGGTCCGCCTTCCGTATAATTTATTAGAGGCCATAGCTAGCCGCATAGTTAATGAGGTAAAAGGGGTAAACCGGTGTGTTTATGACATAACAAGTAAACCACCTGGGACAATTGAGTGGGAGTAATCCCCTTCGATCGCGGTAGGTGGGATTGGAAACCGTCTTATTTGAGATAACGGCTTTGGTTCAAAATAGCCTTGGTGGATCGAGGTCCAAGGTGTGAATTTTTGGTTTTTGGGCGCAATACCGTGTAGGAAAAACCCAGTTGATTGATTAGGGGCGTGTCTTTCTCTAATTAAGTTTTAGATTAATTGTGGGTGAGCAAAAATAGTTGCTACGGAAGAACTTTGTGATAGTGTGCGGGCCCATGAAAAGCTTAGTAGTCGTTTTTATTGCCTTGGGTTTGATGTTACCGATAATGAACATGGTGGAGGCCGAAGTTCACCCAGCCAATTTACCTGCTACTCCCTTGGATCCCTCGCAGATTAGCAGGCCCGAAGGTAAGCCAGTTCTATTTATCATAGGTGATTCCACCGTGCATAATTCCAGTGGTGAGTTTAAAGGGTGGGGTGATGTTGTTTGGCAATATTTTGACACGAATCGGATAGAGATACAGAATCATGCTAAGGGTGGGCGAAGTAGCCGAACATACCGAACACAAGGGTGGTGGAGTAACGTCCTCGCGGGCGTGAGGAAAGGTGATTTTGTCATTATGCAATTTGGGCATAATGACGCGGGACCCTTGGATGATACAAATCGAGCCCGGGGAACGTTGCCAGGTTTAGGTGATGAAACTAAAGAGATTTACAACCCAATAACACGGCAAAGAGAAGTGGTCCATACTTATGGCTGGTACATTAGGCAGTACATTCGTGAGGCTCGCGAGGCTGGTATGATCCCGATCGTTTGTTCACCTGTACCTCGGGTCCCCCGGAGACCTGTTGAACTAAGTAATATCGAAACCAATCAGTATGCTGTTTGGGCTCATTTCGTGGCAAAAGAAGAAAATGCATGTTTTGTGGACTTGTATAAGATTGTAATGCACAAGTGGGTGGGTTTGACCCCAGAGCAAATTAAGCAGGCGTATTTTACCACCAATGACAACACACACACCACCTTCGCAGGAGCAGATTTAAACGCCCGGGCATTCGTGGAAGGTCTCCGAGAATTAAAAAGTTGTCCTCTAGCTAAGTTTTTAAAGGAGGTTACTGAGTAGATTTGGACCTCTATTCGCACGATTGCCTGCGCCGAGAGTTGTAGTAATAGCGGAGAACAGCTAGTAGTGCACCAGCTCCTAAGCCGCCAATGTGGGCATAGTTAGCCACTCCGGAAATTAGTGGTGTCCAACAAACAATTAGCCATGCGCCTAGGATTGCTACCGCTGTAGGCGAAAGGTATAACGTGAAGAACGGATCCAGTTTTTGAGAGACATAGATGAACGCAGCCAGTCCGTAGATGACTCCCGACATTCCACCAAACAGGTAGTGTCCAAGGGTGTATTCGAGGAAGTTGGAAAAAATGGCGATAATGGATACTAAAGCGATAAACCTCAACTTCCCTAGCGTTGTTTCGAGGCCGCGACCTAAATCGTAAATCCAAATCACGTTAAAAATCAGATGTAAGGGAGAAAAGTGCAAAAAAATGGGGGTGATCAGACGCCAAATTTGGCCAGAAAAAATTTCAGGTGCTTCTTTAGGAACGTTGCTGAACGATAGCCAACTTAAAATCCCAAACGGATCGTGCTGACCGAATCCCGTCAATATTGATACCACCACGGAAACAATGATCAGACCAATGGTGACCCTTACATGAACTGGGCCTGGGTAATGTCTAGTAATGCTTTTTATTTTGGCTCGCTGGTGGGAGAGTTTAGTGGTTAAAGCTTGTCCATCCCGATATAGCTTTATTGTGGATTGAATTTCTTGGGCATGTGGGTTTGCCTTAAACTTTTCTAAGAGTGTACGTGCTTGAGCAAGGTCGTCTTCTTCAATGACCCATACAACCCAGCGTTCCGGTGGTACAAGTTCGATTCGGTTTTCGATACCATTTGCAGACAAAAAATCGCTGAAATCTTTAGCGTCTTTAAAAGAGGTAAGTTCTGTCAGTGCTCGCATCTCCGGAGTTCAGAGCCACTATTATTTGCGCTGGGTTATTCGGCTGAAGGCTGTTCCGAAGGAGTTGAAAAGAATTCGATCAAGGTTTTTATGGTTTTTTCGGTTATGGCAGCGGGATGGCCCTTGTATCGAACAATACCTTTTGGGTCAACTAGTATAATGTGAGGGACTTCGGTAACGCCAAGCGTTTGGGCTGCTTTCTTTTCTGGATCAGCTGCAAGCGCAAACTGCACGGGCAATTCAGTGAAACTAATTATAGTCTCAGGCAATTCAGTACAGATTCCAACTATGATTAAGTCATCCCCAAACTTCTTCTGCCAGTTATTGTACAACTCGATATAGGTGCGACAAGGTAGGCTTTCGGTGGTCCAAAAGAAAATTAGGGCAAGCCGGTTTGTGAGCATTGGTTTATCGGTGAGCCATTTATTTACCTCGAACTGTGGTAATGGTTTGTTAACTAAGGAGTGGCTAGTGAGGGGATCTGAAATGCTATGATTCCCCAAGGAATCTGGACCACGAATCTGGCGCATAAGGTTGGCGGCAATTTGACGTGCTACGGCTTCACTAAACTGTTTTTCCCTTTCTAAAAGTGTACGTTCTACCGCAGCTGCCACTGCCGGATCATATCCAAATCGCGCTTGGAGTTCGGGCTCTAAAAATTTGAGTTTTACGTTAGCTACACCACCATCGTGCTTGAAGTATATATCCGTGGCCGTGACAAGCATTACCACCGCGTTGCTATAAACCGTTGACCCTACCCTCACAGAAGGTAGTTTCGTGGGACCTGCCATCAGGTTTGCAGCTATTAATATCAAGAAAATTGGAACTGAGCGCACGTGAATTGTATGCACCATTATGTGCAATTTGGCAATAAATGTTTATAGCCAACTAGTTGGGAGCACGTGGACGTGATCTGACGAATACGATTTCCCTTTTGCGCGCGCCGGGACTTGCTAAACTTTAAGTAAAGTAAAAATGGGTGTGGGTGAGGCTTCAAACAATTCTACGGCAGGACAGCTGAAAGATTTTGCTTCGCGTCGAAAGCTTACGCGACGCGAGATGCTGAGGAGGCTTGTTTGTGCAGTGATGTTTTTTCCGTTGGTGCGAATTTGTGGATTTGCAGCAGGGAGTAGTCAAAAGAAAACCCCGTGCGTTTCCCGGGTTAGTACTTTGCGGAAAAACACTTTTGCAGGTACAATAGATTCATTGAAGGATTACGAGGTGCCTGAATGGTTTAAAAACGCGCGTTTAGGTATCTGGGCTCACTGGGGTCCCCAGTCTGCCCCTGAGTACGGTGACTGGTATGCACGGAACATGTATATCCAAGGGACCCGCCAATATCGATATCACGTTGTGAGGTATGGACACCCCTCTGTGTTCGGGTACAAAGACGTTATTGATACTTGGCATGGGCGCAATTTTGATCCGGATTATTTGGTGCGCCTATATAGGCGGATGGGTGCACAGTATTTTGTCAGTATGGGGGTTCATGTTGATAATTTTGACCTATGGAACTCAGCTCATACACGTTGGAATTCTGTAAACTTTGGGATTCGGAAGGATGTAGTGGGATTGTTTCGAAAAGCTGCATTGAAATATGGCATGCGTTTTGGGGTCAGCGATCACTTGTGGATGGCGTACAAGTGGATGTCAGTGGCTCGGGGGTGTGATTCTTCAGGTCCATATGCTGGGATTCCGTATGACGGTTCTGATCCGCAGTATAGTGATCTTTATGGGGATTGCCCTGTAGTATATCGGAAGTTGCCTTGGGACGAGGAAGGTATCCCAGAGAAGTGGAAAGTTCACTGGTCCTTGCGAATCAAAGACCTGATAGACAAGTACAAACCAGACTTGCTTTATTGCGATGGGCCGATCCCATTTGGCTCAATTGGTTTGGATGTAGTTGCGCATTTTTATAACGTTAACCTTCGTGCAAATGGTGGCCGGTTAGAAGCAGTCTATACATGTAAAAGCATTGAACAGGCCGGACAGGGTATTTGCGTGTTGGACAAGGAGCGTGGAGTGGTTGAGGATCCGTGGCCAGCTCCTTGGCAAACGTGTACGTGTATTGGGAATTGGCATTATGACATAAAAGCCGTGTACAAAACCCCAAAACAAATAGTGGATATGTTCGTGGATATTATTGTGCGGGGCGGTAGACTGCTTCTGAATTTTCCGCTTAGGTGTGATGGTACACTGGATTCTGAAGAACTTCGGATTATACATGAGCTTACGGATTGGATTAGTGTGAATCGCGAAGCAATATTTGAATCTCGGCCATGGAAGATATGGGGGGCAGGTCCTACTCGTCATAAGGTAGACCCTAACGCCAAATACACTGAGTATTTGCGGGTCCCGTTAACTCACCAAGACGTGCGGTTTATGTGTGGCGACCGGCTTTTGTATGTGTTTTTTATGGGTTGGCCTGAGACGCGGTTTCTGAGAATCGATTCCTTGGCCATTGGTCAACCGCATGTGGCGGGGCGAATCAGATCGGTCCAGTTATTAGGCACAAACGCTCCCGTACGGTGGGAGCAGGATCATACAGGTTTAAAGGTATGGCTTCCGCCTGAACCGCCATGTAAATACGCAGCTGTTTTAAAGATAGTAGGATTAGAGACATGAAGAGGATTTTGGTGCTGTGGGTCTCTTTTGCTTGTGCTTTCCTAACTTTGCAGCTCTCCCAGGCTGGCCTGCAACCGTATGATTTGCGGGTCAATGGGGTTCCTAACGCCGCAGGGGTAGATTCAGACCGCCCGTTTTTTTCATGGAGATTAAGAAGCGACTTTAATGGCGACCGGCAGACCGCCTATCAAATTCTGGTGGCGGGCGAACCGGAGTTACTTGAGCTTGGCAAAGCAGATTATTGGGATTCCGGACGGATTGTATCGAGCGAACACCTTCGGGTCCCATATGTGGGGAAACCGTTAGAGTCGGGATGTAAATTGTGGTGGAAAGTGCGTGTTTGGGATGTGAATGGGAGGGCGTCATCTTGGAGTGAACCAGCGTGGTTTATCGTTGGAGTAATCAACTCAAATGACTGGCGCGCCGTTTGGATTCTTAGCAATGAAGAATCCAACGTGGTGAGGTTCCGGCGTGAGTTTGTGTTAAAATCAACGCCTAAAAGAGCGATTGTTTTCTTTAGCACGCTTGGTCATTACCGAGCATTTCTAAATGGGTGTCAGGTAGGTGACCGACTTTTTACCCCGGCTTGGAGTGCGTATGAAAAGACCATTTTTTATGATACGTATGAAATTACGGCCTTATTGCGGCCGGGGACCAATACTATTGGGGTGGAAGTGGCTCCAGGAATGTACAACGTGGTGCGCAATCACAGGTTTGCAAAGTTTACCCGAAAACAGGGGCCACTCCGCGTACTTTGTCAACTCCAGGTGGAATATCCAGACGGCACAAGAGAGACGATAACATCCGACTGCAATTGGAGGGTATCAAAGAGCCCAATTATTTTCAGCAGCATATATGGTGGAGAAGATTACGACGGGCGTTTAGAAGAGGAGGGGTGGGCAGAACCGGGATTTAATGACGAAAAGTGGGGAACAGTTTCGTGCATCCCTATAGATCCAAGACAGCTAAAAGGAGTGCAGGATTCACCGTGGCCAATAAAGGTGGTCCATACTAATAAGCCTATAGGGATCAAACACATAATCAATACCGACTCAGGAGGGGATGTTTACATTGTAGACCTTGGCCAAAATGCTTCACATATTCCCTGGATACGTGTGAATGGCTCAGCAGGAACGCGGGTTGTCATACGGCCTAGTGAAGTTCTTGATGAGTATGGTTTGGTTAACCAGCGCACCATGGGTGCTAAACCAGAGCGAGGTTTTTATTGGTGCGAATTTTTTAAGGGTAAGCACGGAGTGGAAGATTGGTCTCCCAGATTTTGGTACATTGGATGTAGATATTTACAGGTGGAACTTTATCCCCAGAACTCAAACGAGGAAGGCGCAAAGTTGGTTGATGCGGCTGGATTGGTAGTCCATGGTACTGCCCCTGAAAGTGGTAGTTTTGAGTGCAGCGACCCATGGCTCCAAAGAATCCGGAGTTTGGTCAGATGGGCTCAGCGGTCCAATCTCCAGAATGTGTTCACTGATTGCCCACACAGGGAAAAGCTCGGTTGGTTAGAGCAATGTCATTTAAATGGCCCCTCACTTATGTATGAGTTCGACCTTGCTCGGAATTTCATGAAAACAATCCGGGATATGAAAGATGCACAAACTGAGGAGGGTTTAGTGCCAAACATTGCGCCAGAATATACACGGTTTAAAGGTACATTCCGTGCAGCAGCAGAGTGGGGAAGCGCTTCAATCTTAGTACCCTGGCAACAATACGTTTTTAACGGGGATACAAATTTACTCCAGGAGGCTTATCCTATGATGCAGCGATATTTCACGTACCTAGAGTCGCGGGCTACAAACGAGATTTTAAGTGAAGGACTCGGTGATTGGTACGATCTCGGACCTGAAAAGCCGGGCACTGCGCAATTAACCCCGCCAGAATTTACTGCAACAGCATTTTATTTTTATGACGCGTTGACTATGGCCAAAGTAGCACGTGTTTTGGGGCGTCATACCGAGGCTAAGTACTATAGCAAGCGCGCAGAATCCATTAAGGCTGCATTTAATAGACGGTTCTTCGATCTCAAACGGGGTGTTTATAGCACGGGCTCGCAAGCTGCTAATGCAATTCCGCTTGCAATGGGGATAGTTCCCACCAAGTTTAAATCTGTGGTTTTAAGTAATTTGGTTGCTTCTATCGAGGCTAACGATTACGGCCCAACAGCTGGGGACGTAGGATTTCGTTTCGTATTGCGAGCATTAGCCGACAACGACAAATCGGACATCGTATACAAAATGGTCACGCAATCAAACAAACCGGGTTATGTTTACCAAATCCTCTTGGGGGAAACCACTCTTACTGAATCGTGGGATGCAAACCTTACTTCGTCCCATAACCACTTCATGTTAGGATCGGTGATTGAGTGGTTGTACCATGATTTGCTTGGGATCCAACCGCTTGAGTCGGCACCGGGATTTAAAGAATTTGTTATTAAGCCGTCCGTCCTAAATGAAATCCTCGCCGCAAGTGGATTCTACGAGTCGGTCCGCGGGAGAATTGGGGTTTCCTGGACGAATTCCCCTGGCAGATACAAACTTAGAGTACAAATTCCTCCCGGTTCCGAGGCAAATGTATTTGTGTTCAATAACGGCAGAGGCACAGTGAAAGTTTTTAATCCGGTAACCCGGGCAGCTTCGCACCCTAAGCGCATCCAAACCTCCGGAAAATATGTCGTGTATAGGGTTTCTTCTGGCTTGTACGAGTTTGACTCGACTTTTTAGGTCATGGACCTGGGATGGCGTAAAAGGATGGTAAATTTTCTCGTAACCTAGCCAAACGAGTTGCACAAAGATTAACACAGATTTGGATTATGCCTTTCCGCTCGCTTTGTTTCGGTAGAGGGTTTGGGCTCGCGAATCGAGCTTACAGTGCTTCACAATAGTATGTGGAGAGGGTACACAGCTGCCAAATTACTATTTGCGATTTGGTAGGGTACGTTGGGTAGGGAAAAGGCAAGCGGTATTATTCACGAGGCGGTTTTGGTGATGTTACAGAAGGTCAGGATGGTTTTTCCGTATTAATTGTTGTAGACTGGCTTTAATTGTCTTAAATATTCTATGCAGTCTTCCTTTGAGTGCAGGCGTAGAAGTTGGTTGGGCTGTCTTTAGAACATGGGTTAGTTGTTTTATTGCTTCCGGGGGAAATCCTTGAGCGTGTTGCAGCACGTGGTTCAGCACATCAATTTGGCCAAGTTTGAGTAGCGTTTGGACAAGGGGCACTAGTTCTGATTCCTGATACCGTGGCAACCATACCTCAAGAAACGCTCTTATTTTGTCTGCGGCGATTAATGCGTTTGGAGGACAAAGGCGATGATTCAAGGCGATTTCAACAAGATTTTTGTATTCATCTTGGCTTAAGCTTGCAAGGAATTGTTGAAGAGCTTTGAGCTGATTGCTCCAACAAAGACAAAGAAAGACAAGACCTGGATGTGGATGTAGTTTAACGAATTGTCTCAATTCTCGTAAAAGTGTGGTTTCTGCTAGGGCATTTCTTTGCAACAAGCCGTCCCAAAGGAGTTGGGATAACTCCTCATACGATGGTTTTTGTGAGAGGAATCGGATCAGCTCCGGAAGCGGGCGGGACTCGATAAGATGATTGGTCACAATTGAAGCAAGTCTCGGGGGGAATAGGCCATGAACTAGATCGGAAATTCTGGTTTCGATGCGTTTACCCCAGACGGTTTTGCTTAGCTGCAAGATCTCACTGGAAGCTTGGCTTAGCTCTGGTGGCGGCACTGTCTCACCATCAAGGAACCGCGCGGTTTGGAATACTAGCGATTTGTTACTGAGAAACATTTGGATTTGCTCCCTTAGGACTAATGAGGAAACAAACTCTTCAATCGAGCTTTCTGGCGAAATTGGGTCCGGAGTGCGAATTGATGGTTTGCTAGGATCGACTACTGCTGCAATCCGATTGCTAGGTGCAAGTAGGCCGACCATATGGTAAGGCGTGGTTACCGGATTACCTTTGTAAAAGTAGGTATCGAAAGAAATTCGCCATGTCTCTGATGGGGGCAAGCAAAAGAGGGCCAACTCTATTACCTCGGCAACGATGTTTGGCGCGCTAATAATTTCAATTGTGGGAAATTCCGAGAAAGCGGATTTCAGTGTTATTAACCACAAGTCGCGTACCACAACCCAGGGCCAGGTTAGTGGGAGCGTATTCTCATTTGGCCTAGGTGCGCTTGGTACTGAAATAATCGCTGGTGGGATGTAACCCGATTTCCGATCGAAAGCATCTAGTGCTTCCGACAACGAGTTAAGACACTTGAAATTGCGGATCACGTCAAATGGTGAGACTTCAGCCCCAATAAATTCTTTGGCATTAAACACTAAGCAGTGTGCAAGGTACCTACCTTTTCGACCAAACTCGTCCGGCGCTTCAATAGGAACGATTTTTGTGAGGGCGACCTTCCCTGACGTGAGATGAAAGAAAGCCAGTTTTTCGGGTTGTATTTCCGATGGTGTATAAAACAATCTGGGCTCAATTTCTTCCAGGTCTTCGGGGGTTATCAGTTCGTGGGTATAACAAAGGGTTTGGTACCCGCCTCTGTGGGTGGGCGAGAGGCTCGGCTCCACATTCGTATATATCAGCTGTGCAGCAGTTAAACTTTTATGTGCTTCCATTTTGCGAAATTGTGCGAACAAGTCGGAAACCGAAGTATTTGATCCTCTCGGTGCTGCTAATAGGCACTACAAAGTCCGTCATCGGATCCCACAAGTTAGGATAAAGCTCATATGAAGGCGACCCCAGCCCTGCAGGTCCTTGGTCTGTAATGACCCATTCCACCAAGCCGTCATGCATTAGAGAAAGTTTTGACCAAGCTAAGGTGGAGGTTTGAGAAATGGCCCCGAATAGGGCGCGGGCGGGAGGGCTTGGACCGGTTTTGACAACCGATTCCAGATCGACAGCTTCTATTGTGCAGCTATTGAGGAAACTGTAAAGGGACCTCCATTCGTTGGCTATTGGCAATCGGAATCCCTCACCACGCCATTTTGTAATCAGTTCGGCTTCCCTGAAGAGGAGTCCAGTAGCGAAAGCGTGCACCACAGTACTGGGGGAAATTTGGGTATAAGATTGTCGTGGATTGAGGAGGATCAATTCTTCGTACCACGAATCGGTGAAGGCGTTGGTTTCTACCAAGAATTGTTCAAGTTGGAATTTTGTGAAAGGCCATAAGTACATTTCCAGGGCGCATTGGGGGATCGTTAGTATAGGGAACCCCATCCTATCGAACCACAATTGCATATATGCCTCGGTCAAGTTGAGCATACTGTGGGAAGGCGGTATTGGTATCGATCCAGTTTTGGGTTTGTTCATTGAACTTTAATATGCGGAGTGTTTGGGGAGTATAAACTGCAATGGTGTCCGGGCTCAGTTCCAAAACTGTGTTCGGATAAGCACGGACACTGACATTTTCGCCGTCTTTTTTAAAAATCACGAAGGCGCTCGGCTTTAAGTTTTGAACGGTAGGATAGATTATTTGACCGAGAATGGAGGGCGAATCGAGGCACCGGATCACATCCCAATTATGTTTCGTGCCACAAACTGGGCAAAAAAATGATTGATGTTGAATCACATTGTTGAACAAATCGACTTCGGCCTTGGTTAGCGGGATCCACTCTTCAGGTGCGGGTTGTGAAAAGTTCTCAACCGGATCCAACCTTAAGGTTTGTTTTTTGCCGCTAGCCCTTGTTACGATTGCTTCGATAGATTGTGTTGTGGGTCCTAGCCAAGTAATTGTGACCTCGAAGCTCGCCGCTCGTTCGGCACGCAGGCTGAATTGCGTCCCGTCGTAGCCCACCTCGTAAGCGGGGTTATCCCACCGTATTGGGGCTAATGCACCGCTGTAAATCTCAATTCTTGTCACTGCGTCTGAAACTTGTTGAGTTAGGTCTGAGGCAGCAACTGCTGATAATTCGCGACGGGCAAGCCTTTCAGCCAGGGGTGTACCAAAATTAATTAGAATGAAGTTCTCAGCGTAGCTTAACCACCAATCTGCTAAGTCAAAGATAGGGCCGTTCCCAAGTACAACGATCTTTGTCTGATCGGGTGCTGTAAGGGTTTCCATTACTGGGGCAATAAGACTGATTCGGTTTTTATTTTCAGCAAACCACTCAGAGTTTTTAGTGTGGAAATCAGCTGCGGGGTATTTTTTGGGGTTACCCAGAAACCATAACCCTTGAATCACACCCGACGGAAGGATATCGATCAGGTTTGTAGCAGTCGTTGCTATTTCTGGCCAATGGTCAAGTGCACTTTCTGATGCGTCCAGCACCAACGCCACCGATTCGCTAGTCTTTACCGTTAGTTTGTTTGTAATACGGGTTAAGGGCATCAGATTATTTACTCATTTCGAATGACAATTTTCCCTGCGTCTGTTCGCACATGGAAAACTACATTTTTTCGGGTTTGGTTTTCGGCTCGCAACACTGCTCGGGCCAAGGGCCGAATGATCTCGAATTCGATAGCGTTTGTTATGCCGCGTCCTCCAAAGATTGTCATTTGATCGCCATATTTTTCAACTAACCATTTTGCAATCTCAGGGGCAAAATCGAGCTTGTAACCCATTAACCGATATCGATCTTCGAACTCCTCTTTTATCCGCCGGAGATGTGAAGTGACAATCTTGGTTTGTGTTTCTTCCGTGTGTATGAAGTTGAATGGAACGATGCAATTGCCGATCCGGTTTAGAAGTTCGGGTCGGGAGATTTCGTACATGAAAAATTGTTCCACAGTTTTCCTGAAATGTTCGTGCAAAAGCTTTTTCTTTTGATGGTGGGGGATCGTAGCGTCATTGATTATCGCATCGACTTGCTGGCGCTCGTTGACGGGTCGACCATGAAAATCTGTGGTGCGGGTGCCTATATTGGAGGTGAATATGATTACTGTCTCGGTAAAATAAACTGTTTGGCCGCGGCTGTCGGTGAGCCGGCCTTCATCAAGGATTTGTAGGAAGATATCCATAATTTTGGGATGGGCTTTTTCAATTTCGTCAAAGAGGATCACCGAGAACGGACGCTGTCTAACTGCATTGGTGAGCATCCCTCCTTGTTCATAACCTACATATCCTGGAGGGGAACCAATGAGTTTGCTCACCGTATGCTCTTCTTTAAACTCGCTCATGTCGAACCGAAGGAAGGCTTCTTCAGTTCCGAATAGGAATTTAGCGAGTTTTTTGGCCAGGAAGGTTTTGCCCACACCGGTTGGCCCAGCGAAAAATAAAGCGCCGCGTGGCTTAGATGGTGTACCTGAGGCTATTCCAGAAAGGCCCGCTCGGGCCATGCAAAGCAGGTCAATTACTTCGCGGACCGCTTCGTCCTGCCCTTTGACACCTTCTTCCTCGACGAACCAACTGAAGGCATCGTTCAGTTTTTCTATGCTTAGAGCGCTCCAATAATCAGCCTGTTCACCCAAGCGATATTTGTTTAGTAACCGGCGGAGCTCCCGCGCAGAGAGTTCAGGAGATTTCCTAATGGCGTCAGCTATATGATCGAGGTTCTTTAGATACAAACCATCGGTAAGATCTGCTACAAGCTCCAAATGTTGGTGTTCACCTAATCGATGTTTTAAGTATGCAAGCCGGTCGGCCTTGTCTGGCATGGGGATGGCAATCAAGTTAGTGTTAGGCGAATTTGTATAAAGCTCAAGTGGGACCATTGTGTCTTTAAGGGCTACCAGGATTAGTCTGTGATTGGGCTTTACGTTATCAACAAGTTTTTCAAGCCATAGAAGGGTCTGGCGTTCTTCCTCGTTGTATCCTGTTTGGCGAAACGCAACAAATTTATCGAGATAATAAAGGACCGCGAACCGGTTAATATCCGATGCAGTAAGCTCCCGCATCCATCGCGCTAGCATCCGAGTGGGCGGTTCACGCACTTGGTCAGGTCGGCTTGTACCTACGGGTGCTGTTGCGCGAAGTTCATCTGTGGTGGATCCAGGTAGCGGGGGCTGGGTGGAGGGGGTAGTGGGAGAAGCGGACTGTAGGGTAATTCGTCGTTCTGGGGTTGCAGGATCGAAAAACACTAGTTCATGAAATCTTATAGGCAATTTTTGGGCTACGTTTTGTAGGAGTGCTGTCAGATTTGGATAAACGTTGCCCTCAGCATCGATGTATTTATCCCGCACATTCCCGTGAAGTATGATGACTGGGCAGTGTTCGAGGGTCCCAATTAAGTTTTTGATCCAGGTGGACATATAGCGTCCTGCAGAAAAATTACACTACCAAATACGTTTTCAAGCAAGTTTATGGTTTCTTGCGTGAGTGCAGTGCGATTAATTACCTGGCAGGTCATCGATTTGTACTGTTTTTGTCTATCAGGATCGGTGTCATTTCGCACTTGGATTATGAATCGCTCAACCTCTTCTTCGGTTGCTTGGACAATTTCTACCCCATCAAAGTCGAAGAGTCGGTTTAACAACAGCCAGTTGACATATAAAGATTGTTTTCGAATCACAAATTCGGCGCCCATCGCATGATCTAGGACGGCAATTATTTTGCCGTCCCACTGTATGTAGTTTCTATTTTGTTTGCAGGTGCGACATCCATAGTAGTAGGCGTTGAATGGGCCAGGTAGATCGACAAAGTGTTTTTCAAAGCGGGTATAACATTTAGTGCAGATAGCGTATTGGTAGTTTTTTTGGAAGCGCGCTTCTGAGTCTTTTGAAATTTCTCGGATTAACCAGGTTGTTTCCTTGGCAAGCTCAGTATTTTGATTCTGGAGTAACGGTAGAAGGTATGGGATTAACTCGGTGCCGAGCCAGAAAATCACCTGCCTTGATAGAAATCGTTCTTTCCATGAGACCCGCTGGAGGCTCATTACAAGGTTTTCAGGAGGAGGTGGGCTTCGGCGCTGAGCCTCGATAGATTTAAGTAGTGGTTGCCACGAGGCCGGTGCGAGAGTTACGAGAGCTTGTTCGGTTTCAAGCGGTGATGGTCTATTGCTCCACCAGAAACAGTATGGTCTGGTTGCCATGGGATCGGGTGGGAATTGTGATTCAGTTATAAACAGCCCATCTAATGGGGTCGACTCCATGAGTAACAATGCGATGATTATTAGGGCCCATGCGAGCACACTCAGGTGAGCCCAAACTAAGTTCCAAAGAGGGGAGTTGAATGGATTTACCCCCACGAGAACAAGTCCGATAAGCGACCCAAATAAGCAGCGTAAAAATAGATTTGTAATTGGCATTCCGCCGAGTCTGGTAATTAGGCCACTAATGCCACCAATTATGGCAAGGAAAATACAGTGGGAAACTTCCATGGTACTTGTGCTTAACCCTGACGCTACTACCAGACCGAAAAAGAGCCTAGAAAGCTTCCTAAATCCTAATTCACCCCTGAGGGATAAGATCCCAAAAACACTTATGTAACCACTCAATGCCGTTGCTAAAAGTGTTGTTGGCCCTGGCCACTTTTGATGAGCCAACATCCCAATCAGTTTAATAATCATGATACCAACAAGACCCCGGAGGATCGCTGTGATTGCAATGAATTGCGTTAAGGGTCCTGTATCCTGGCCAGGTGCCCACCAGGTGATCCAGTCGCCCCACGAGAGGTGCCTTTTGAAAACATATCCTATGAGTAGGCCCAGAAATGCGCACAGTGGAATGGTGTACTGCAAAAATTTTAATGTTTCAGGCCATGTAATTTTCCAAACATTTAGGTCGCCAAAACAGGTCGCGTTGGCTACTAGGGCTGTAATGGTAATCCCTGTTGTTGTGCCAAAAAACACTGCTCCTAAAATCGTGCAAAAGAATACAAAAGGCCAACCGACCGGGCTGTCTTTAACTAGCTCATAAATTTGTGCTGCAAGAGTGGCATCATTGGTATTTCGCCACTCTCGCCAAAGGATTTGATGCGGTGCTGTACAAGGCGTTTTATTCACGAGAGTGATTTAAGCAGCAGCTGCCGCGCTGGAATCTGTGGGTTCTTCAAGTTCGCCTTTCTGGATCAGTTTGGGTTGTTCAGGGAGCTCAGGTCGCTTGAAATTTGTTATCACCCCAAAACGGTCCTTTAGGAATTTTGAGATTTCCTCGAATTCACCGAAGCATTTGTTTTCCTCAATCTCGGAATGGCTTGTTATGTGGTCAAGGGCTAGGTAGAAAGTGATTTGGCCTTTGTCGAGTGTGTCAACACGGTAAACAATCCTGCTTTGTAATGAATTTTCGCGCTCAAAATACGGTTCCTGAACCTCTTGAAAACCTAGTTCGGAGCAGACTTGTCTAAGTGCTTTTAACAGATAGAGGCGCTTTTGATGTTTGTCTTCAAGCTCTGTGGCTTTACGAATGTTTTCTTGAAGCTGGTTTGCGGTGTGAGCAAGTAATTTTTCGGCCTCGGAATACTTCTTTTGGTTCATCATGTCTTTTAGGTTGGAGAACACGCTAGTCATTCTTGAGGCTGTTTCTTTCCCCAGCCATCTTTCTATTAGCTCTCGGTGTGCTGTAAATTGTTGTTCGGCTATGCTGCATGTTTGGATTACCCGTGAGCTTAGTTGGTCCAACCCATTGCGCACTGAGGCGTTTATTACTTCCAGTAACGCCCGACCTGTGCGAATGGCATCCTGCAGAGATTCTACGATCGTTCGAAGAGTATCAACATCATCCCCTGCATAAGAACTCTGTGTTTCCAGAGAAGCAATTTTGTCGAACCATGTTTCGGAGGCTCTGATTTGTTTTTGTAGGGTGGATTTGGCCCATTCAGGGATGTTTTGAAGGGTGTCCTTTAATTGCTCGCGTACCGCGTCGAGTTCTTTCTTGCCAGTCTTGATTTTCCGGCGTAACAAGAGTATCTCTGCTACAGTTGCAAGTACGTCAAACACGGAGTATTTTAGGCCGCTCATAAGCTTGTTTTTTGGTCGGGTTTAAATGAACCGGTATCCATGTGAAAAATTTTGTAGCAGAAAGGTCCGGGCTGGACACGTTCCCAACTAGGAAAACACTGTCGAAACGGTCACCCTCAGATGGCAATTGGGGCTCCTTCATGATCTGAGTTTGATCAAAAACCTTTGCCATGGTGTCAGGGAGTATTCCATTAACCATATTAATGGATCCAACACGCGTTTGGGAACAACTTTCGTTTGTAGTTTGTGTCCCATGGGCGCTGCTCCTAGAGCCGAAACCGCGCAAAACCGTGTGGATTTAAAGAATTTTTCCGCTGCATGGACAAACTCGTGCGCATTAACTTTTGTTAGCAAGAAATAACGGAGTTCGGACGAGATCGCCTGCAAAGTCTGGACATAGTTCCCAGAATTGGCTAGGTGGGCAATGGATCCCCGTACAAGGTGCTCTCGAATTTTAGGAAACCCCTCGATGGCAGCTAACCAACGGTCTGCTTGGGTAAGGACCACCACAAGGTTTTGCATACTAGGATTGCCACCTAGTTCTTCTAAACCAATTATGTACGTATTGAGAAGGCGTGCCATTTCTGGAGCTGGATTTTCTAAGTCACGGATGCTAACCAGAAACAGCACGGTATGGGCCCGCATAATAAAACCTGCGTATCTACTAATAGCTGAGGCGCGTTCAAAAACTTCCCCTGCGGTATCATAAAACAGTAAGGTCCTGGGAGGATAGCCCGGTATCCCATATATTTGCAGCAGGGTTGGCCGAGGGAAATTTTTCACCGTCGATGGTGGGAGTTCCCCTTTCTCGAGCATTGATGAGTTAGCTATGACTGTATCAAGACTCTCTTCATTTAGGGCTGTTGTGAAGAAACCAGGCCATATAGAGGCAAGGCCTGATCGGCGCATAGCGTAAAAAAGTGAAGCGCAATAGACGGTTTTGCCGTGGCCGCGAAATCCAACAACACTTACTACTACCGGAGGACAAGTTTTGTAATCTGCTATGTAGCGAGATGGAATTGCTTCTTTGCATTTCGGGCATAAAAGTTTTGGAATGCCGTCTCGCTCGATGTTTTGGAGGTTCTTCTGGTTTGTAAGGCAAAACGGGCACAACATATCAGTCCAACGCCCGAAGTTTTTCTTTAATACGGTTTATAAGTTCCTCCGTGAAGAAGCCAGAGCAGGAAATACCGTTTGAGCCAATGATAAATTCAACGTCCCTGCTTGCTTTTAATTCGGCGGCTTCAAGTAAATTACGATACCTTTCGGTCAGGCAGATAATTCGTTGGTTTTTGCTTCCGCGCCAAAGTAAAGGTGCCGCTTCAGATTCAATGAATGGCCCGTCGATTATGATATCGCATAGGCAAAGAAGTTTGTTTATCCACGGGTCGTTTCTTTGCTGCAGTTCTGTTAATGTATAGCCTGTATAGCAAAGTATCGAAAGTCCTTGGTTCCGCAAGATTTGACTCAGTGTGCATAAAGGTTCGGCTTGGATCGTAGGTTCGCCGCCGCTGTATGTAACCCCTTCTATTCCCTGAGTTCGCAAGATACGTTCGGCCATCTCCATTACTGGGATTAGAAGCTTGGGTTCCAAGGGCCATAAATCCTTGTTGATGCAACCGGGGCATCGGATTGGGCATCCCTGCAACCATATAACAAACCTTGTCCCTGGCCCATTAACTACGGACCGCTCCAAGTACGCTGCTACATTTAGCAATTGGGGGTGAGACACTTGCATTCGCATTTCCAAAATTTTCTAAAGGCAAAGCTACCACGTTAAATTCGAAACCGCATTCTAATTTTTGCTTCTCCGGGAGTGCCAGGAAAGGGGAATGTACAAGGTTATCCCCGAAGAGCCTTGGATGTGCCGATTAGCGTAGTAATCCCCTAGGGATTTTAAATGATGTCTTGGGATCACCTTAAGTCTCGCAAGCGAGTTGACGCTTCAGGTGGTAAGGCTTACCTTTAGGCCTTGGAGGCTTAAAGGTATTGTGCATGCCGACAATTTTGGGCATATCGGCGTTTTACCATGACAGTGCTGCAGCATTGGTAAGGGATGGATGGTTGGTCGCTGCTGCGCAAAACGAGCGGTTTACTCGGAAGAAACACGACCCTGAATTTCCCAAGGAAGCAATCAAGTATTGCTTGCAAGATGCTGGGATTAGCGAGGATCAGCTCGATTTGATTGTTTTTTATGACAAGCCGCTCTTAAAGTTCGACCGCTTAATGGAGACTTATTTGGGCATTGCGCCAAGAGGTTTTAGGAGTTTCCGAATGGCAATGCCTTTATGGGTCGGCGGGAAAATAGATTTGCGCCGTGTAATTAGATCGCATCTAAATAAGGCTGCCCGTGCAGAAGTCCTGTTTTTGGAACACCACCAAAGTCACGCCGCCAGTGCCTTTTACCCTAGTCCTTTTGAGTCGGCTGCTATATTAACAATTGATGGGGTAGGTGAATGGGCCACTGCCACCATTGGAGTCGGGGAAGGCAATAAGATTAGAATTTTGAAGGAATTGCATTTCCCTCACTCACTGGGGCTGTTGTATTCCGCTTTTACTTACTATTGTGGATTTAAGGTCAACAGCGGTGAATACAAATTGATGGGGTTGGCCCCCTACGGTAAGCCCGTTTACTTGGAAGAGATTAAAAAACACTTGGTTAAAGTGTATCCTGACGGCAGTTTGTGGTTGAACTTGAAGTATTTTAATTATTGTGGTGGATTACGAATGACGAATGAGCGGTTTCATGCACTTTTTGGGGGGCCCCCGCGGCAGCCTGAAGATCCGCTAGAACAAAGACACGCTGACATAGCTGCTAGTATACAGGCTTTGACTGAAGAGGTTATTCTCCACATGGCAGGGCATGCCTATGAATTAACGCATCAGCGCAATCTTACAATGGCCGGTGGTGTAGCGCTCAATTGCGTTGCTAACGGTGTGTTATTGCGTCAGGGGCCTTTCGAACGGATTTGGGTTCAGCCAGCTGCGGGAGATGCGGGGGGAGCCCTTGGCGCAGCACTGTTTGCATGGTATCAGCTATTGGGAGCGGAACGCGAACCCAATCCGCAGGATTCTCAACGAGGCAGTTTTCTCGGCCCGGAATTTTCAAATGAAGAAATAGGCACCCTTTTGGATCAGTTGGGATTACCGTTTGAGCGTTTTCCAGAAGAAGACAATTTGATAGGTGCGGCTGTCCAATTAATTGCTTCTGGCAAAGTGATTGGTTGGTTCCAGGGGCGGATGGAGTTTGGGCCGCGAGCTTTGGGTGCTCGCAGCATCTTGGCTGATCCACGCGTTCCTGACATGCAATTGATCGTAAACCAAAAGATAAAGCACAGAGAGGGGTTTAGACCGTTTGCGCCGGCTGTTTTAAAAGAGCGTGTTACCGAGTATTTCGATGTGCCAGAAGATTTTGAAAGCCCTTATATGTTATTTGTAGCCCCTGTCCATCCCAGACATCGCTCGGGGCTTTCGGAAGAACAACGCAAAGTGATGGAAACTGCTCAGGATTTCCGCGACCGATTGCGAGTGCCGCGCTCAAGCATACCTGCAGTAACGCACGTTGATTACAGCGCCCGGATTCAGACAGTAGATCCTGTGCGGCACGGCAGGTTTTATCGGTTGCTAAAAAAGTTTGAAGAGGTAACCGGATGTGGAGTTCTGCTGAACACCAGCTTCAATGTCCGGGGGGAACCAATAGTATGTACCCCGGCTGATGCAATACGGTGTTTTCTGGTTACGAATCTGGACGGCCTGGTAATAGGGGATTATTTAGTGGCAAAGGATCATTTGGCGTACCAACTAGACTCACAAATGGTTGAGGAATATCTGGCTGCATTTGAACCAGATTGAAACTTACACCCCCTATATGCGCAACCGTACCTGTGCACTAATTACATCCAAGAACACCAATTCGAAGCGCTTGTGGTTGTTTCAGCGTCTTCCTGAGGTTGTGTTTAACCCAACAACCTGCCAGCTGCGACAGTTTCTAGGAGTTTTAGTGTTTCTATGCGGGGTTATAGCTGTGGGCCTTTTCAGGAAAGGCAAATACGAACTCGGTAGCTTGATGGTGGGATTGATGACTGTGCTGACAATAGTCGCCATTTTGCGTCCGCAACTAGGTCGGGGCTTTTACACGGGCGTAGCGATTCTGGCTTGGCCAATCGGATGGTTGATCTCACAAATCATTCTGGCAGTGGTTTTTTTTGGTGTAGTGACCCCTATCGCATTAATAATGCGACTCCGGGGTCGAGACGTACTCCGATTACAATCGCCTCGAGATTCAAACTGGAGGGTTCGTGATACAGAACCGGAACTTGAGCAGTACTTTCGACAATTCTGAGCTTTGACAATGCATGGCATAAAGAAAGAGAAACAGTCGGATGCTAACCTGAGTTTAAATCGGCACAGGCTCGCCCCCATTCGTAATAGGGGGTTCTTTGTGGAGCTTTTCCGTTTCCTGATTAGTAACCGGAAGTGGTGGATGATCCCAATTGTTATTTTGCTTTTGTTGTTCGGGTTACTTCTGGCTTTGTCGAGTACGGGCATAGCACCATTCATCTATACATTGTTCTGACACGCATTTGCAGTGCTCAACTTTCAGTCTTTAGGACACGTTAATTTTCGGGGTGGGATAGATTTGTTCCAGGAGGAGGATTTAGTACCGCCCGCAAGAGTTGTATCTTCTCACGGGCGAGTTGGTTTGTCGGCCAGCGAGATAAGACCGATTCAAATACTTCAAGTGCGCGTTTGTTCTCACCGGCGTTCATTAGTGCAATGCCTAGATTGAAATATGCCTCTGGTAAATCGGGCATAATGCGACACGCTTCATTAAATTGTTCGGCAGCTTGTACGTGTTGACCAACCCGCCCTAACTCTAGTCCCAGTAAATATCTAGCTACTCCGGAATTGGGGTTAAGCGTCAGGGCGATTTGTAGGTTTTCAATTGCTTCTCTGTGGCGACCTGCAAGGCTTAACGCCCGAGCAGCTTCAATTCGGAGTTCCGGATCTGCGGGCTTGAGTAAAATTAGGTCGGTATAATTTTGAATTGCTTTATCAAGCCAACCTTTTTGGACACAAGTTCTTGCAAGCTGGAGTAATTCAGCAGGGCGGAGCACTCGATTTGTGAGAGCATACCTGTAAAGTTCGGTTGCGCGGTTAGTTTCCCCCCTACTTTCGTAGATTTTTGCGAGGTCAAGCCATGCTGGGCCAAACACTGGATTGATACGAACTGCTTTCCACAATGTTTTCATTGCACTGTTTGTTTGGCCAGCTTGGAGTTGGCATTGGGCGAGGAGGCGCAACGTCCATATGTCTCGCTCATTTAAGGTGAGCGCAGTAGAGGTGGCCTTGATGGCTGCTCGCGTTAAACCTTTTCGAAGGTACGCAATGGCTAGCATTCGTAGTCCGTCTACCGAAACAGGCACTATTTCAATGTGTTTTTGAAGGGCTGAGATCGCTGCGTCGGTATCTCCAGCCGCCTGCCTAATTATTGCGGCGCGTTGAAGGAGGACTGGATCGAATGGCCATTTGGAGAGTGCAGATTCCACTTGGGCCAATGAATTTGACACGATGGCGTGATGTCCGAGTGAAATGAGTAATTGGGTTTTGGCGACCAATTTTTGGCGATGTTGTTCATGGTTACATTGCCAGATAAATGGTGGGTCGGAGATCCGCATCAACATGTCTGACAAGGTGCTAATTTTGTCAAAGTCGGTCCAACCTAATCTAAAAACACATTCTTCAAACGAAGGCCAATCTGAGTTATGGGGGTGCAATAGACCTTTTTGGGAAATTATGGCTTCAACTGCCTGTGCTATGTTGGTTGCCACAATATATGTCCCTTCAACTGTGAGATGGACATGTTCATAAAACAGTGTTGAATCAGGAATCCCCCGCGGGGAGAGTTGAGTTAATGCACTCTTGGTGTCCACTAAGATAACCCTTCTATGGTCGTACCGGCGTGCTATTTGTTTTGTGAGCTCATTAAATCGGCTCGAGCACCTGAACTGCAAGGCATCAAAGTCACACGCTGCCGTTAGTTCCTCGACAGCTAAGTTTGTAAGCCCTAAAGCGAGTGCACAGAGGCCACGGCGGTATCGTAGTTCGGCAAAAGTATCATCTATGGAGATGGCTGCATTGTAAGCTTCCATGGCACCTTGCCAGTCTTCCCTTTTTTCAGCCGACTTGCCTTTTTCAAAAAAGTTGGTCCAGCGATTAAGATCCTCCGGGGTCAAGTCGGGTTTGTGTAATGAAGCAAATGGGGCACAATCCAAAAGGTTGACACCCACTGTACTGACTACCACTGATGCTCCAGAATCAAGCGCCGTGTTGATGATCTCCGTCAGGTTTTTATCAAACCATTTTTGAGTGATTTGTAGTTTGAAATCGAGTGGGTGTAGTTTGCTGTTGGCAAACATCATCAGACCAAGCCATTGACGTTTCGAGGCAGTTTTAGGTTGAAGCACCAAGGATATAGATTCCATGCATTGTCCTAATCGTGTGCCTTTAGCCCATGTTACGAGTCTCACCAGCCATAATGGCGGCATTCTAGTCGTAAAAACTGTGCCAGGCCCAAATGGTCCGATGACTTCATTATTGCCAATGTACAAAACCCAAACATCGGCTTTCAATGCAGTGCAATCTTTAGCGATCAGTCGAATCGCATGGGTATTGATTCCAGTCATTGCAGCATTTATCACTTCGAAGTGGGTCTCCGGGTGACGATATTCCAGAATGGCTTGTAACATTCGCGCTAGTCCCACTTGTGGGTGTGGGTCACCATAGGCTGCAGATTCACCAAAAATTACGATTCGGACTGTGTTAGACGATTTTTCGGCTGGCACACAAAATGGAAATGGTTCTCTGGCTAGGTCACGCCCCAAAAAGCGCCAACCAGCCTTTGGATTTGAGGCATAAGCTAGCTTGCCGTCTTTGCGCATCTTGATCAGAAAGTGTGGGTTATAACCAAACCCAACTATCTTCAAACCCACTTCGACCAAAAGTATTAGCAGAAGTGGAATTACAACCAACGCGATCAACCTGTATATCCATACTCGCTTTGAGTTTAACGGGGCTAAATCGGCTGGTTGGTCACTACACGGATGTTTAGTCTCGGGTCGCTTTGAGTTCATCCTCCGCGTAAAGGCTTTGATACTTAATGTAGCTTCAGTTCTTAATTGGCAAGTTATTTCCTGTAGGTTGGCCGGGTAGCAGTGGTGGAAAAGGAGGGGGCCCAAGGGTAAATCAAATGATCCCCGATAAATTTAAGCGGGAAAATTGTTAGTTGGGAGGGGGCGTGCTTAAGTGGGTATTCGCCTTATTAGTTCGATCTAAGCTACTTGCACGCTTGAGGTAGTAATTGCCAAAGGAACGCGCTGGTGTATTGCCCTTTGCGGAAGCATTCAAGGTCTAAGCGTTCATTTGGTGCGTGAATTTGGGCGTCTGGTAACGCAAATCCAATCATAATCGCATCTGCTTTCAATAGTCGGGTCATCTCAGATACGATGGGAATGGAGCCGCCTTCCTTTATCAGCATAGGTTGTTTATTGAACGCTCTTTGGAGAGCCGTTAACGCCGCTTTTGCCAATTCCGTGTCAGGGTTTAGCATGTAAGGCTTACTACCCGCACCATATTGGAATCGTAACGCGACTGTTTCGGGAGCTAGCGTGGTTAAAAACTTTTTTACTGCGTTGTAAACGCGGTGAGGATCCTGGTTGGGAACGAGGCGGCAACTTATCTTGGCCCCGGCTTTTGAAGGTATAATGGTTTTGCTGCCTTGACCGATATATCCACCCCAGATACCATTTATCTCAAATGTGGGTCTAGAGGTACGGCGCTCTTCTAGGGTGAATCCTTTCTCGCCCCCAAAAGCACGAACACCAAGTATTTTCTTGAGTTGCTTGGCTGGGATTGAACCTTTGGAAAGAATAGATTTCTGTTTAGCTGTAATGGGTTTAACGTCATTGTAAAAGGTTGGGATGCGAATTCGACCTGACTTGTCGTGGACGGCCGCTAATAACTTGCAGAGTACTGTTATTGGGTTGTCCACGATGCCTCCGTAAACTCCTGAGTGTAGGTCAGTGCTAGGGCCTTCCACTAGAATTTCGAAGTTCACTAATCCACGGATACTGTACGTGAGCGCTGGTTTGTCAGGTGCCGGCATACTGGTGTCTGAGATGACAATCGCATCGCAATGGAGGGAAGCTGCGTTTTCCTTTAACCATGAGGCAAAACCTGTGCTGCCAGTTTCTTCTTCGCCTTCGATTACAAAGGTTATATCGCACGGTAAATCGGTATCAGTCTTAAGATAGGCCTCTACAGCTTTAATATGGACAAAATGTTGGCCCTTGTTATCTGCCGTGCCACGCCCGTAGAAGTGTCCATCCCGGATGGTGGCTTGAAATGGTGGGGTAACCCATTTATCGAGCGGGTCGGGAGGCTGTACATCGTAATGCCCATAAACTACTATGTGTGGGCGTTTCGGTTTTTCACTCTTAAATGTTCGGGCCAACACCACTGGGTGACCATGCGTCTCATGCAGAACGGAGCTAAGTCCAAGTCTCCGAAAATGGTTAACTAGCCATTCCGCACAGGCTCGAACTTGTTGAGCATAGGCTGGGTCGGTGGAGATGCTCGGAAACGAAACGTATTCCTGAAGCTCGGCGACAAACTTCTCCTGATTAGCATCTAAGTATGCGATGACCTTCTCGATCATGAAGTTTTTGTACCAAGGGTTATTTGTGAATGGAAGGGCGAATCTTGAGACCAGTGGATTTTGCTGGAAATACCAAGCATGATTATCCCACCGGCGGTTTTGTAAGGACTATTTAGCCATCCGCTTTCTTGGATCTCACACTTTATTAACCAGAGATGAACCGTTGCGGATTGTGTTAAATGCATTTGTTTGAGATGAAGTGATTCACCTTAGCAGGCGCATCAATATTTGGCGGTGGCTGAGTTTCCCGGCCGGACCCTGAAATCATCCGGCCGGGAAAGCACGATGGTGACACATGCCTATTACTTTTCGTACATCATATCCGCTACTGTCTTGCCTGGTGGTATGAACGGAAGCACGTGTTCGGTGTATGGCACAACCACATCCAGGACATACGGTTCATCGGCAGTGAGCAATCGTTCTAATGCAGCTTTAAGCTCGCTTTTACGCGCCACCCGTTCAGCTTTCACCCCGAATCCTTCGGCTAATGTCAAGAAGTCGGGGTAAACCTTCTCAGGATGTTTAGGATCTCCGATATACGTGTGTCCTCTATTGCCCCCGTAAAATCTGTCTTCCCATTGCACTACCATGCCCAAGTGTTGGTTATTGAGTACAACGACTTTGACCGGGATTTTTTCGATATGGGCAGTGGCAAGTTCTTGGATGTTCATTAAGAATGAGCCGTCGCCATCGATGTCTATAACTACTTTATCTGGTCGACCCACTTTGGCGCCGATTGCAGCTGGGAGGCCAAAACCCATTGCGCCCAGACCACAGCTTGATATGAACTGGCGAGGCTCAGTGAATTTGTAATACTGTGCAGTCCACATCTGATGTTGTCCCACCCCAGTGGCAATAATCGCCTTGCCCTCGGTCATTTCGTAGATTTGCTCAATCACGTATTGCGGTTGGATTACCTCGTTGAGGTCGCCCCCAACCAGTGCATGTAGGTATTTTGACTTTAGCGCGTCGGGCGAAACGCTGTATTTGAGAGGGGCTTTTTCTTTCCATGCTGCAATCTGTTGATGCCATGCATGATATTTCTTTCCGAGCGGGCGTTTTTTAAGCAAAACGTTTAATCGGCTTAGGAAGTATTTTGCATCGCTATGGATAGCGAGATGAACACGTTTGTTCTTATTAAGCTCGGAGACGTCAACATCCACATGGACAATCGTTCCGTGCTCGCAGAACTTTTTAACGTCACCTGTAACACGGTCGTTGAAGCGCATGCCTATGGTTAACAGCAAATCCGCACCAGGAGCTAGTTGGACAATTTTGTCACCTTTTCTGACCAGTTCGCCATTCACTGCCCAGTTTGCATATGGTGTGCCGTGCATTCCAAGCCATTTTAAGGAGAGCGGATGTGTCTCTGGGAACGCACCGATACCTTTAATAGTGGTTACAACTGGTACACCTGTTAATTCTACAAATTCCCGTAGTTCATTTGCGGCATTTGCTGCAATTATCCCACCTCCGACTAATAACAAAGGTCGGTCGCTGGTTTCCAACAGGCCAATTATTTCATTGAGTTCGAGTTCTGCGGCTTTGGGGTTGGGATCGTAACCGCGTAAACTCACTTCATATGGGAAGATAGGTTGTGTTTTGGCCTGTTGTATATCTTTGGGCAAGTCAATCACAACAGGGCCCGGCCGTCCCGTACTAGCTATGTAAAATGCTTCTTTAACAATACGAGCTAAATCGTTCACATCTGTCACAAGGTAGTTGTGTTTGACAATAGGCAGTGTGAGGCCAAACATGTCGGTTTCCTGGAACGCATTTCGGCCGATGAGATGGGTTGGGACCTGGCCCGTAATTGCCACTAAGGGCACAGAATCCATGTACGCGTCTGCAATTCCAGTAATGAGATTAGTGGCTCCGGGTCCACTAGTTGCCATGCACACGCCAACCTTTCCTGTGGCCCGAGCGTAACCACTTGCGGCAAACGCGCCCCCTTGTTCGTGCCTCGGGAGTACGGTACGGATTTGTTTGGACCGGGTCAGCACCTGATGCACCTCCATGCTTGCCCCACCAGGATAAGCAAAGATGGTGTCTACGCCTTCACGCTCAAGCGCTGCAACAAGAATCTCACATCCTCGCATTAATGGGCCACGTTCGCCGCCCGGCGTGGGGGTCATTTTCGTTTTTTGCTTCGTCTGCGTTTTCATAATTTTGGTGTTTTTCGAGTTTTACTTCTAGCTGCTAATTAAGCAAGAAACCCACGGCCACCTTTTCGCGGCCGTGGGTTTCCCCAATCTTTCTTAAAAGTCTGCTTACACGCGACAAGGCACCACGGCCGCCCCGTAGGTAAGTACTACTACGGCTACTACGACCATGGTTGCAACTTGTAGCGCCCTAATATTCATCTGGCAAGATGAACTTATCCTTGTGCGTTAAATCTGTCAACTTGTTTTATCAATTATTGCCAATTACATTCAGCTGTTGCGTCCGGAATATGTTTTCAGAGCGTGGTTTGCGTTTATTCCGGGAATTAATTTGTTTGGTTGACTGTTGGAAGAGGTGCGTTCGATGCGTTGACTTTAGAGGCTTGGGTTGGTACTGTCCAAAATTCCTGAGGCATGTGGACGTGAAATGAATTACAAAGATACATTAAATCTGCCGCAAACGGATTTTCCGATGAAGGCCGATCTGGTCAAGCGAGAACCAGATCGGTTCGCAATGTGGGAAAAGACTGGCCTTTATAAACGCATCCTTAATGGAAGGGATGGTTGTCCTAGATTTGTATTGCATGATGGCCCCCCATTTGCAAACGGCGATGTTCATATCGGGACTGCCCTTAATAAGATTCTGAAAGATATCATCGTGCGTGTTAAAACGTTGTTTGGTTTTTATGCGCCTTATGTTCCTGGATGGGATTGCCACGGTTTGCCGATCGAGTTTAAAGTGGTACAGGAGTTAACTCAGAAAGGTACACATCGGGCAGACCCGCTAGCCATTAGACGTGCATGCCGTGAGTACGCGCTAAAGTATGTTGAAATTCAACGTAAGCAATTTAAGCGTTTAGGTGTGTTGGGCGATTGGGAAAATGCGTATTTGACGCTGTCCCCTGAGTACGAGGCGGAAGAATTGCGTTTTTTTGCTGGACTGGTTGAAAAGGGATTTGTCTACCGTGGTAAAAAACCAGTTTACTGGAGCATTCCTTGTCGTACTGCCTTAGCAGAAGCAGAGGTTGAATATAAAGATCATGTGAGCCCGAGCATCTACGTGAAATTTCCTGTGGTAGGAATGCCTGATACTTACGTGCTCATCTGGACTACCACTCCGTGGACTTTGCCTGCGAATTTGGCTGTGGCCTATAACAGTACCTTCCAATACGTCAAAGTCACTGTGGGCATAGAAAAATACATAATGTATTCGGGATTAGTGGAGAGCGTGGCGAGTAAATGCAGTTGGAAACATTACAAAGTGGAACCATTGGAAACGGACACACTAGAAAAAATCGAGTACAAACATCCGTTTTGTGAGCGAACGGGACGACTTTATCCCGGAGATGAATTTGTGGAGTCAAGCACTGGTACTGGACTAGTGCATATCGCTCCAGGACACGGGTTGGAAGACTATGAGCTGGGCTGCAGGGTAGGTTTGCCGATTTACTCGCCTATCGATGACGATGGCCGGTTTATTTATACCGATGATTTGCCGCAGGATGCCCAAATGCCCGAATCTTTTCTTGGAAAGTCTGTGTTAGAAGTCAATGGTAAGAGCGAGGCAAATGAGGTGGTTCTTAATGAGCTTCGACGCCGGGCACTCCTGCTGAATGCTGAGGAATATCTCCACAGTTATCCTCATTGTTGGCGGAGCAAGACGCCCGTCATTTTCCGAGCAATGCACCAGTGGTTCATAAAAATTGATCATCCCATAAACGTGGAAGGAAGAATGGTCACTTTGCGAGAGCTTGCTTTGGAGGAAATAGGAAGGGTGAACTGGATACCCGCTTGGGGACAGAATCGTATCGAGGCTGCTGTGCGGAGCAGACCAGATTGGTGTATTTCACGACAACGCAGTTGGGGTGTGCCTTTGCCGGTGTTCTACGATTCGAACCGCAATCCAATCCTTGACGCAGAAATCATCCGGCGCGTGGCAGATTTGATCGAAGCGCACGGTTCTGACATATGGTTTGAAAAGAGTGTAAATGAACTCTGGGCATTAGTAAGACCGCCTGCTTGGGCTGGAGCTGACCCGGTTGAGAAGTCGTCCGATACTCTGGATGTATGGATTGATTCTGGGGTTTCATGGCGCGCAGTAGTTGCTCGCCGACCCGAACTACGTGGAGATCCAAAACCTTTCCAAAGTGATTTGTACATCGAAGGAAGTGATCAACACCGAGGTTGGTTTCAGTCTTCGATGTTATTGGCGCTGGCGGGTGAGGGTGCAGCACCATTTAAAACAGTGTTAACCCACGGATTTTTGGTCGATGCGGATCGTGAGAAGATTTCAAAGAGCGCTCAAGCACAAGGAATGTACGATAAACCGCAAACTGCAGAGGCCTATGTAAATAAATGGGGTGCAGACATAATAAGGTTGTGGGTAGCATCACAAGATTTTAGGGCCGACATTGTAGTAAGTGAGGAGCGAATTGCAAAAGTGGCCGAGTCATACCGCGTCATCAGGAACGCCTTACGTTTCCAGCTTTCTAACCTGTATGACTTTGACCCTGCAATTCACACTGTTCCGTATGAACAATTAAACGGTTTGGATCGTTGGATACTTGGAAGATTTTCAGCTTTGGAAGCGCAGATTCGAAAGGCCTATGAGGAATACGAATTCCATGAAGTTTATCAACGTTTGATCCAGTTTGTCGCAGTGGACCTGTCTGCAATCTATCACGACATCATAAAAGACAGGCTTTACACATTGGCCCCGAATGCAATTCAGCGGAGGGCTGCTCAGACAGTTTTGTGGCAAATCCTGGTTGGGATGTGCCATATGTTGGCTCCAATTTTGGTCTTCACTGCTGAGGAAGCTTGGGAGCGAATCCCCGGGCGTCCCGCAGAAACTGTGCACATGAGCCGTTGGATCCCCACAAACTATCCGAAATGCCCTACCGGGGAGTTCCTCGAAGAAATACGGCAGAAGACTTTGCCGAAGCTGGAAGAAAAGAGACAAGCCAAACTAATAGGGAAGTCACTCGAAGCAAAAGTTATAATCCGGTGCAGCGGTTCAACCTACGATACCTTAAAAGCTAATGAAGCCGATTTATTAGAACGGCTATGCGTTTCTCAGGTTGAGGTGGTTCGGGTGGATGGCCATCCCGACCTCCAAATCGAAGTTGTTCATGCCGAAGGCAAAAGATGTGAGCGGTGTTGGCGCTGGACTACAGATGTAGGAACATTTGCTGAGCATCCTACTATTTGCGGTCGCTGCAGAGCTACTTTGGAAGAGATTACAAAAAGGAGCGGAAGTTAATGGGCGAGGGCAATTAAGAATCGTTGGATCTGCTTGGCTCGGTCGGGCTGATCGTTCATTGCATATCCACGATGCAAGCTCGAACAAAGGCGCATAAGTACTTGTTTGGGGGTCACGGGCTGAAGGTATTCCTCTCTAATCTCATAGTTGTTTCGGACAAGATAGTGAACGCAATCAGTCCGTGACATTGGTGTGCCGTAGTTGAAGGAATCGATATAGATTTCCTCAGTGCTCGTTTGTATCCGGCATAGAAAGTGTCCTGGGATTGTTATTGGCGCGATGGGTAATTTCAAGCGTTGGCCTATAAACAGGTAAAGCAGGCCTAGAGTGATTGGGTTGCCCTTTTTTCCATCAAGCACCACGTTGATATAGTGCAGCTCCGGATTCGTGCTATGGTCAAAATCAGGGACAAAGTGATGCCGCTCAAAAATTATTTCGTTCAATACCTCCACGATTTGGAGACATGTCCGAGTGAAAAGTACTTCTTGGAGAGCTTCGTGGGCATAGTTGTCCAGTTGCGCGCAGTACGTTTCGTACTCGATAAGCGGAAATTCAGTTTGGGCTAAAAGGAAAACGGCCTTTTCGATGTTAAATTGGTCCCCACATCTGAGGCAAAAACTAAGAAATTCCTCGTCACTTTTTTCTTGGTGTAATTTGTAAATGATCTCGTTAATGCGCCGTCTAAGCACCAAATCCTCTGTGCCAGCATATTTGGTTAGCCATTCGCTAGCACTTACACCGAAAGACAGAATTAATTCGCGCACCTGTTTGTAAATTGCAGGATCCTCATCGCCCAGGAGGGTGATTAACGCTGTTTTCTGACTGGGAGTCAGGGTCTTGCCACTTATTGTGGTGTCCGACTGTCTCATGACAACCACCCCTTTCCGCTCAAAAAATCACGCATCCTTTTGTAAATTGCAATAGCAAATTCCGGGAAAATCTGCTTACAGACAGGAAATCATGGTAAAATGAAGGTGACCGTGGGGTATAGAAGTTCAGGTATGGAACAGGGTTACGGACTTATGTACCTGTTGTTCTGAGGTCGTTGATGGATTGTTAGTCTTTGGCAACGACCTCATTAGCCACGTAGTTACTCTAACCAACTCAATTTGGACCCCGTAGCCTGGTAAGGACCTGCGTCATAAAAATCATCCATAATCAGGAACTCTAGTGGATCCACTACCGCCTCCTTCAGATCCGCCTAAATGTGCACACCCGGGCAGGAGGCAGATTTAACCATACGATTTTTGTGCCTATCATTCGGAATTTGCCGTTGAGAAATTCCCGCCGTTTTACAAGTGTGCGATCGTATAAATGGTACCCAAATTGTGTCCACAGTCCTCCCACTACCAGTACCTGTGCAATTTCCTCGATGAGTTTCTGGATTTGACTGCAACTGAAATTACGTAATGGCAGACTCGAGATGATGGCGTGTACCTGGGTGATTCCTATTGAGGCGAGGACCGAACTAAGTTCGAACGCATCAGCTTCAATAACACGGACGTTTGGGTGTTTTCGCCTAAGCAGAGTCGTAAATTCGGGAAGCCTTTCAATCACAATTAATTGTTCTTGGTGCAGACCACGGTTAAGTATCGCCTGGGTAATTGCCCCAGTCCCACCGCCTAGCTCTACGACTAAGCCGTGCTTTTCCAGTGGTATCCATTCTACCATTGCCTTGGCGAGCCATCTGGAACTCGGGGCGATTGCGCCTATTTGGGCTGGCGCGCGTGGTAGTAATGTTAAGAATTTTAGCAGTTCGTGTGCGCTCATTTGTGTGCGGTGGTTTTAGGTCACTTTTATAACCTTGTTGGAACAAAGTTAAGCGGGAAAATTCGCGTCCCTAGGCGGAAACCAGAATCCCTTGTGGACCTTGTCCACCGCTGACCAGGTACAACACAGCCATCCTTACGGCCAGTCCGTTTGTGACTTGTTCCAGAATGACGGATCGTTCTCCATCTGCAGTTTCGCTATCGATTTCTACCCCGCGGTTAATTGGGCCGGGATGCATAATCAAGACCTCAGGTTTTGCTTTTGCCAACCGCTCCGCGTTTATGCCGTACAGGCTGGTATATTCCCTTAAGCTAGGAAACATTCCTCGGCGCTGCCGTTCATGTTGAATTCGCAATAGCATGATAACGTCAGCATTTTCGATAGCCTCATCGAGTACATGGGTTATTTTGCAACCAAGCGCAGCAAAATGTGGCGGTACAAGAGTAGGGGGCCCGCACAACGTCACGTTTGCCCCGAGTTTCAACAATCCCCAAATGTTTGAGCGTGCCACCCGGCTGTACAGTATGTCACCAATAATCGAGACGTTAAGCCCAGCAATGCGTCCCTTCTTTTCCTGCATGGTAAACATATCCAGCAGTGCTTGGGTAGGATGTTCGTGTGCACCATCACCGGCGTTGATCACACTCGCTTTTAAAACGCGTGCCAGAAAGTGAGGAGCACCCGCGGCACTGTGACGGATGACAATGATGTCTGCGTTCAATGCCTCTAGATTTCTTGCGGTATCCCGTAAGGTTTCTCCTTTTCTAAATGAGGAAGCTTCCGCAGTGAAGTTTACAACGTCCGCAGTGAGTCGTTGTGCAGCCAGTTCAAAGCTAATTCGGGTCCGCGTGGATGGCTCCACAAATAGGTTCACTATGGTTTTTCCACGCAATGCAGGTACTTTTTTAATTGGCCTAAGGCAGACGGCTTTGAATGCACGAGCTGTGTCCAGAATGAAGTTTATCTCTTCAGGGGTTAACGATTGGATGTCTAGTAAATCTTTCCTGTTCCAAACCATGGCTTATGCCTCGTGTAAGATCACTGCGTCGTCGGTGCCTGAGTCACCCACAATTACATGGACCTTGTCGCTCGGTTTAGTCGGGATCGTGATTCCTACATAGTCCGGCCGGATAGGCAATTCTCGATGACCCCTATCGACTAGGACTGCGAGTTTAATCATGCGGGGTCTCCCGTAGTCGTTTAGGGCGTCCATGGCAGCACGGACGGTACGTCCGGTAAATAGAACATCATCTACAAGAATGACGCATTTGTTGTTAATGTCGAATGGTATTTCAGTTGGATAAAGTGTTGGCACACCACGTTGATTCAGGTCGTCCCGGTGCATGCCAATATCTAAGCACCCAACCGGAATAGTTCGGCCAAGGATTTCACTTAGTATCCGTGCTAGCCTTCGCGCTAACACTACCCCACCACTTTGGATCCCTATTAACCCAATTTCTGAGGTGCTGAAGGCTTGATTTGCAATCTCCCCGGCCATTCGCCGAAGTGCTTGCTCTATTCCTGCAGCATCAATTATGACCTTACTTGATGCCATTCTCTCCAGATCGGTGTTTAATTTTTAGTACCAACGGACCGTTTGTGCGTGGTTACCCATGCCATTCTGCATCCTAGCGACCTAGATTGCCAAAAACAACAATTTAGTCTACGGCAGATCGCCGGATCTAAATTGATTCGGTGGTATAGGCTGTTTTATTTGCAATGAAACACCGACAGTATTTACCGGCCGATATTTCTTGTAGCGGTGGTTGCTCACGATCACAAATGCTTATAGCCCGCTTGCATCGGGGTTGGAATCGACAGCCTTTTGGCCAACTCCCAGGCACTGGAACCGTTCCAGGCAGAGCACAAAGCGGTTTCTCCATGCTGTTTAAATCCGGAATGCATTCAATTAAAGCCTGTGTATAAGGATGGGAAGGGTGTTCTAACACGGCTTTTACAGGGCCATATTCGATAATTTGGCCTGCGTACATTACGGCTACAGTGTCTGCAATGCGTGGTACAAGTCGTAAATTGTGGGTGATGAAGATGAAAGAGACCCCGTAGCTCCGTTTTATAAAAGCAAACAATTCCAAGATTTTGGCTTGCGTAGTGACGTCGAGGGCTGAGGTGGGTTCATCTGCAATGATCACCTGTGGGTGACTAGCCATCGCAATCGCTATTGCTACCCGTTGTTGCATACCCCCTGAGAGCATGAAGGGGTATGCTTTGGCAATTCGTTCAGGGGCATCAAACCCCACCGTCTCTAATAAACGCTTAACTTCCTCCTCGTTTGCATGACCTGGTCGATGGAGCCGAAGCATTTCCATGATTTGTGCCCGTACTGTCATTACTGGATTTAGTACCGCACCAACATGTTGAAATATGTATGTGATTTGCCTGCCGCGGATTGCGCACATTTCCCTTTCTGGCAACGACAAGATGTTTTTCCCAGCTACTGTTATTTTTTCCGCGCTAATTTTGAAAACCCAAGGTGGTAAAAGTCGACCTATTGCAAGGGCTGTTACACTCTTGCCGCACCCGCTTTCCCCTACAATGGCCAAGGTTTCACCGCGGAGTAGCTGGAAGCTCACCCCATCCACCACTGGTATAGCCCCATCGGTTTTGGTGAGCTCTATCCGCAGATTTTGGACTTCTAAGAGGTGTAACTGTGAGGACCTATCTAGCATTTTTCCCTTGTGTCATTCTTGCCATCCCAATGGTTTAGCTTATCAAAGCACGTAGTTGCGGCTACTCACTCTCACTCATCCCTTGATAACACGAAGATGAGGAATATTGTCTTGAATATGCTCCCACCAGGGTTGTTAAGTTTTCACGACAGCTACTTTTTAGTCGGGCTTAAATATTTTTCCAGGATTGGTTTAAGGGCGACAACCGTTTTCTTTGGCCAAAGTTTTCTGTCGGTAAGCAACGCATTTGCAAGCGCATTATGAACCGGCCAGCAAGGTTCATGGGGAATCTTGGGTATGGTTGTTAAAATAATTTTTTTAGCTGTTTCGGAGTTCTTTTGAAGGTGGTCGATTACCATGTCTACGGTTACGTGTTCTTGGCCTTCTTTCCAGGCGTCGTAGTCGGTCACCATCGCAAGGGTGGCGTAAGCTATTTCTGCTTCGCGCGCACACTTAGCTTCGCCCAAGTTTGTCATCCCTACCACGTCATAACCCAATTTATGGTTTGTGATAGATTCTGCCTTAGTGCTAAAAGCAGGTCCTTCGATGCACACGTATGTTCCTCCGTCGTGGACTCCGACCCCAAGTTCGCGTGCGCTTTCAACCAACAACCATCGCAGCTCCTGACAAATCGGTTCGGCAAAAGCAATGTGAGCTACAATGCCATTGCCGAAAAATGTGTGTTCGTGTGATTTCTTCGTACGGTCAATAAACTGGTCGATAACAACCACGTCGCAAGGCTTGTATTGTTCTTGGAGCGAACCTACAGCACTGACACTTATAATCCAAGCTACCCCAAGCTTTTTCATCGCCCAAATGTTGGCACGATGGTTTAGCTCGTTTGGTAAGATTCTATGACCTCGTCCATGCCGGGCTAAAAACACCACTTCGCGCCCCGCTAATTTCCCAACTAACAAGTCGTCTGAAGGACTCCCAAATGGGGTTTTAACCCTGACCCAGCGCATCTCCGTCAGGCCTTCTATCTGGTATAAGCCTGTCCCTCCGATTATGCCGATCCGATATACGGTTTTTTTGGTCGTTGCTTTCTTTTTCATGGTTGAGGCCGATTTAATTGGCATCGTACATACTTTAACAGTTATCTTCAATCCTAGCCAAAGCGTTCCCCTGCGAAGAGCCAGAGTGTCCCCGACAACAGTCTAGGTATAATTTGTGTTTGTTTAATAGACCCCCGAACAATTACTTTTGAGCTCATGGCAGTGCGATTGGCAACCGTAGTGAAATACTGCGACCAGCTACTAAATACTCATCGCATCGCTGATTACGAACGTGCAGTGAACGGGTTACAGTTGGGGTCAAATATATGTGTTAAGAGAATTGCAGCGGCCGTCGATATTAACCTTCGAATCGTTCAAAAGGTAGTTACTGCGCAGGCGAACCTTCTCATTGTTCATCATGGTTTATTTTGGCAGGACGCCATGCCAATTACAGGGGCGAGGTATGAGATGCTACGGTTATTGATACAGCACGAGATTGCAGTTTATAGTTCGCATTTGCCTTTGGATCTTCACCCCAAAATCGGGAACAATATACAGCTCGCGCGAAAGTTGGGTCTTAAAAACCCCAAGCCATTCCTCTATGAGAATGGACGACCCCTGGGTATACAGGGGGAACTGACGATTAATCGGGGAGACCTTGTTGAACTAGTTTCTCGCACAACTGGTTCCCCAGCGCGGTTGATTGCGGGAGGTCTTGCACAAGTGCGTAGAATTGGAATTGTCGCTGGGGCCGGTGGCTCCAAGATCGCAAAGGCAGCTGCCGAAGGTGTTGATACTTTTCTCACTGGGGAAGGCCCCCACTGGACCTTTGTCCTCGCAGAAGACCTCGGTATCAACGTAATTTACGCAGGGCATTACGCCACCGAGACTTTCGGTGTAAAGGCGCTCGCACAATTGCTATTGAAAAAGTTTAACCTGCCGTGGGTTTTTATCGATCACCCAAGTGGCTTATAGGTTTTCATGCTGCTTTTAGGGCTTCTTTTATAAGAAATTCACGCCCTGCTCGCATTTTGAAGTTGGCAGAGTTTTTCAGCGGCAGAACCAGATTCAATTACCTCAGCCGCCAGTTTTACACCTTCCTGAATGGATTGGGCTTTCCCCACCACATAAAATGCAGCCCCCGCGTTGAGACAGATGATTTCAACACGTGGTCCTTTTGATCTTCCTTTGAAAATTTCTGTGATAATTTGGGCATTTGCCTGTGGATCGCTACCGCGAAATCCGCTTGCATCCGCTTTCTCAAATCCCCACGAACTTGTGTCTAGGATGAACAAGCTCGGGGGTAAGGATTGGTCAAACTCGGCTATCGTATTTGGCCCCACAGTGGACAGCTCATCAATCCGAATAAGTGATTCGCCGTCTGGGAGTAGCCCGGTTACAACCATACCCCGCTTAACCCCGGTCTGTGCCAATACCTGGGCAATAGGCAAACAGAATTTTTCGTTCATAACGCCTAATAACATGTGGGTGGGGTTTGCGGGATTAAGCAGCGGACCCAAGAAATTGAAAATCGTCCGTATACCTCTTTGTGCACAAATCTTTCGTGCTTGCGCAACATGTTTGAAAGCAGGGTGATATCTTGGCGCAAAGAGAAAAGCAAAATTGTGGCGTTCAAGCCATTCTACGGCTTCTCCGGGTTCCAGCTCGATTTTAATTCCCAGTGCCTCCAATAAGTCTGCACTGCCGCATTTAGAGGTTGCAGCTCGATTCCCATGTTTACAGACTAGGATTCCGGCCGCTGCACAAACAATCGCTACCGCCGTGGACACATTAATAGTACCTGCATTGTCGCCCCCGGTCCCAACTACATCTAGAACACCTCGCTCCCGTAGCTGGTTCGGAAGTTCTACAGGAATTGATAATCGCCGCGCAGCTTTTACAAAACCAACGATCTCTTCTGGGGTCTCACCTTTTTTACTTAGAGCTTCCAGAAACAACGCCTTTGCCTCAGGTGTTTCAGCCTCCGAGAGCAAATCTTTAATGGCTGCATCGATTTCTTCCTCGTTCAGGGCTAACCCAAATTCTAACTTGGAGATCAGTTCCTGTAACACAATTTCCAATTTTAAAGAGTCGGCCCTACCTTTAAAGCGAAATCGTAGGTTAGTTTGTCAGTGTACCTTTCCCTCCGAATTGTCACCCCGAAAGGGGGCATATCCCTGTAACTCTTACACCTCCCCAACTAAATGATCAAATCCATCTCATCTCGACAAACCAGCTCATTTTCACTATGCAAAAAAATGATCAACCATGACCTCTTTGAAAATCGCGTGCGGGGTCTTACAGGGCGTTCCATAGGAAGCCATGTAATTAGACTTCTAGTTGAGTAGGAAGGCAAGTTACGGCGTGAAATGTCTACAAACCGCTCCAGGGCGGATATCATGGTGGTACCCTAAACCTTGGATGGGAAAACTCCCAAGAATAAACCCGACAGCGAAAATGCATATTGCCCTCTCTATTTTAAGTGGTCCTAGGCCTGGTTATACTAGAGATTTGCAATCGATGCCATGATCCGATCGGATGCCGCCTGGCAAAGAGATTTAAATGCCTTTTGCGGGGCTTCATTTGCAGCGGCGCGAAGATCGTCAAGCGCCACTGGTCGCCCAAAAGAAATGGAGATCGGAGTAGGTTTGGGGAAACAGCTGCCGCGTGGCATTGCTTCGAAACTACCCTTAATTCGGGTGGGTATGACAGGCACATTTGAGCGGAGAGCGATTAACCCTGCCCCAGGTTTTCCTGACTGAAGGGATCCGTTGGGGGTGCGAGTACCTTCCGGAAATAACACCACTGCTACCCCGGCTTCCAGAAGCTCGATCGCGGTTCGCAATCCGGCTGCCGTGGCCTTTTCGCGTTCGAGAGGTACCGCGTTTAACTGCGCTATGAGCCAACCGAAAGGTTTAAACCTGAATAGGCTTTTCTTGGCAAGGTATGCGACTGGACGATGAAGGGCTGCTCCTATCAGAGGGGGGTCAAGATAACTAGCGTGGTTTGAGGCAATAATTGCACCCCCCGTTTTTGGTACGAATTCTAGGCCATCAACGCGTAGATGAAACCATACTCTGAATACTGCCCGGAGGAGCACCCACCCAGCCCGGTAAAACCAGTCCATTTGATAAAAGCGATTAGAGAGTGCTAGAGTTGGTTTTGGCCCAGAATTCATTTTTGGGTTTGGGTGTCGGATGCCCATTCCTGGGCAAGCCGAGTTCGAACCTCATTCACAATAATTTCGCAAGTTTCTTCTGGCGTAAGGTTTGAATTATTTATTACACGAGCGCCTAGCGGGATCATCAACGGAGCCACAGCTCTTTGACTGTCCAGCCGATCCCGCTCAATGATGTTTTCGGGTATACCTTGTGCCGCCCGGCGTCTAGCCCTTTCCTCAGGCGAAGCATCCAAGTAAAACTTGAATTCCGTTTCTGGAAACACATTGGAACCAATATCCCGTCCCTCCATGACCAGGTTGCCAAACTTAATGCATTCACGTTGCTTTTTCTTCATCCAGTCTCGCACGGCCGGAATAGCTGCTATTCGGGGGACCACGGCACTTACTTCAGCCGACCTGATATCCTTTTCGGGGTAATAGCCGCTTACAACTAGACGCACTTCATCGTTTTCGCACACTAACCGCGTTCTCCAACGCTTACATGCCTCAATAACTTTTTGTGGATCGTTTGTATCTACCTTTTTCTGAAGGCAGTACCAAGCCAGGGTCCTGTACATTGCCCCAGTGTCAACGTACTTGAACCCTAGTTTTTTGGCTACCATCCGTGCAGTGGTACTTTTTCCGCTGGCACTGGTGCCATCAATGGCGATTACAATCGGTTTTCTACTCTGGTTCATTTCATTAAGGCTCCTAACCTATACAGAGACGGCCCATCAACTGGCAAGAAGTCGATCAAGCTCAATCGGGCTTCGCGTATTTCCATCCAATATTTTCACGCCCAATCCTAGAGGCGGCGGAGCCGCCAGTTTCTGGTAAAAATCAGGAAAGGTTTTTCGCACACAGTTTGGGTTTCTAATTCGCATGTTAGCTACCCTTAATCCTAGGATCGAGAAACACATTGCCATGCGATGATCATTGTAGGTCTCGATTTCCGCCCCATGCACCAGACTAGGTTCAATTTGGAGCGTATCACCCGATTCAACCACCACAACACCACACTTAGAAAGTTCTGTCCGCAACGCCAAGACCCGTTCGCACTCTTGCAAGCGAAGCCGCCCTAAATCTTCGAATAACGTCGGTTGCTGTGCAAAGCTCGCTACCACAACCGCAGTCATTATGCTATCCCCCAGATCACTTTTGCGGGAAATCGTTACTAGGTTTTTTTGTGGATCGATACCAAAAATATCGGGGCGGAACAGTCTCATCAGCACCATAGGAAATTTGGAATCGATCTGCCACCCAAATTCAAACGGCCATCCCTCAACAACTACAGGAAAGACCTGCTCCGGGTGTTTGGCCAGGATTTCAATTGAGTGGCTTGTCCAAGTGTTTATGTACTCAGGATGGGTTATAATTCCCGCTGCCCAGAAATAGCTTCCGCTGGATGAATCAGGTTCTATCACAAACTCACCCCCTAACTTGGGAAACCGCTCTATCATTGCTTTCGTCATTGCAACGTAGGGCGATTCGTCGGGATTTTCGCCAACAACATTTACTAACCACTTTCCAGTGTTGGCACACAGTAACAACGCGGAAGCAAATTGTGAGCTTTCCGTAATGTCCACTATGCAAGGAGTAGGAGTGGCCAAAGGCCCGCCTCCGTAAATTAGGGCAGGTAATTTATCACCAGGCGCAGGTTCAACCCTGTACCCTAGCTGTCGTAACGCATTAAATAACCCCTTTTGGGGTCGTTGATGCATTCGCTCGGTACCAACAAGCTTGTAAACCCCTTTACCCAAACAAACGAATGCGGCCAAAAACCTTGCAGCAGTACCCGCATTACCAACGAATAATTCAAGGGGCGCATCTGGTGTGCCACCCAACGGTACCCAACCGTTTAAACCCGTTACTGTAATCGTACGGTTCGAATACTGGGTTGGGTCTGGCTCAACCAAAACTTCAAATCCAAGTTTGCGCAGAGCATCTACCATAATTTGGGTATCTTCACTCCAAAGGGCCCCCCGAAGTACAGTGCGACCATCCCCTAGTGCTGCAAGGATAAGGGCGCGGTTTGTAATACTCTTCGAACCGGGAACAGACACCTTGCACCCAACTGGGACACGAGTTGGAACTATTTCAATTGTTTCTGGAAGGCTCATCCCAGCGGTTCACATGAGTTGCTGAGTACAAGTAGGAGATTGTTCTTCCCCGTAATCAATTTTGATTTGGGCGCCTTGTTGTAACGGAGTAAAGTAAGTTGCCACAGAGTTTTTTTCTTTCAATAAACACCAATTATCTCGCTGCTGTTTCGCTTTATTCAGAAAACGTCCAATCGCGCGCCTATCCCCCTTCGCAATCGCTGTTCTGAACCGCCGTAGTTCGCGTATAAAATCATCAATCGCTCTAATTACATTCTTGTTATTCGTAGCTAAGATGTCGCACCACATTTGGTCACTGCTTGATGCAACCCGAGTTGAATCGCGGAAGCCGCTCGCACACAGGTATTCTTGTTGATTCCGTTTACCGTTCAAAACGGTTCTAACAAGGGATACAGCTGTAACGTGAGGCAAGTGACTGCCATAAGCTGCTAATCGATCATGTATGTATGGTGGCATCTCCAAAGTGGTTGCACCGAGTGCTTGCCAAAAGCTTTTTACATTGCATAGGGCAGCCGGGTTGGTTTTGGTAGTGGGCGTAATAACACATACTGCACCGCGAAATAGCTCCGCCCGTGCATTTGCTACTCCCGTTTTTTCTGAACCCGCCATTGGATGTGCTCCAACAAAATACCCATTTGCACGACTGATAAGTGGTTCCAATTGCTTAACTACTGGCCATTTTACACTGCCAACGTCCGTAATTATCGTCCCTTTTTGCAAATAAGGTAACATCGTTTTTACAACGGAAACCATTTGCCCAATCGGGGTGCAAAGGATCACTAGTTCACTCTCTCTTATCGCCTCGCCAGGATCGGTTGTGGCATAATCCACAGCCCCAGCCTCCACACATTCTTTAATGCTTTGAGGCCGTCGCACTAAACCTACCACGCGGGCAGCGATCCCAGTATACCTGCAGCACAGCCCGATTGACCCGCCTAACAAACCCACTCCTACAATGGTAATCGTTTTCCACTGCACAACTAAATTAAACCGGTTTTCCCACGCTTGCTAAAGCTAAAAATGTTTCAAACGTTTAGTTCGGTGGCCCTTGAATTTCACCAACCCCTATAGTTAAGGATCACAGGCTTTAACCTTCCGAATCCCCGAAGTGGTACCATCAAAGAAATGCCAAATAAAAAGTTTGCAAGACACGCATAACTTTGCAAAATGTCGAGCACTATCAGTGGTTTGCTAACTGCAAATCGGTTGCACTGAGTAAGCTAGTATCTTGTAGGGCACCAAAATACGATTGGTTTGCCCGATAAAAAAGACATGGCCTGATGAAGAAAACAGTGACAGTTGTTTGGGGCGTTAGTTTAGCATGACTGACCAAAACAAAAATGCCAAGAAACTTAGAATGGGATTGCCAAAAGGCAGTCTTCAAGAGGCTGTTATTGCCCGTATGGCTAAGGCTGGGTTTAACATCCACGTCTCCAGCCGGTCCTATATCCCATACGTTGACGACCCAGAACTTGAATTGCGTTTGATCCGCGCCCAAGAAATAAGCAGATATGTCGAGCACGGGTATCTAGACTGTGGCATTACTGGTTATGATTGGATAGTGGAAAACGGTTCAAAAGTGCATGAGATATGTGAGCTGCTCTTCAGTAAGGCAACCCGTCAACCTGCGAGGTGGGTCCTCTGTGTACCAGAGAATTCACCTATCTCGACAGTTACGGACCTCCAGGGAAAACGTATCGCCACCGAACTAGTCAATGTCACAAAGAAATACTTGAAAAAACACGGAGTCAAAGCCGACGTGGAATTCTCTTGGGGCGCAACAGAAGTCAAAGCACATGAACTAGTGGATGCAATTGTGGAGTTAACGGAAACTGGCGCTTCATTGGCGGCTAACAAACTGAGAATAATTGATACCATATTAGAATCGACACCTCGCTTCATAGCTAACAAAAAGTCTTGGGCTGACCCCTGGAAGCGCCAAAAAATGGAGATCATAGCGATGTTAATGCGGGGAGCCCTCGAAGCAGAATCTAAAGTGGGCCTGAAAATGAATGTTTCCGAGACCAATTTGCCGAAGCTGTTGGAAAAACTCCCCGCTTTACGAAATCCTACGATTTCGCCCCTCAGCCAAAAAGGTTGGTATGCCGTCGAAACAGTTGTTGATGAACATATAGTGAGGGAGATCATCCCTCAGTTAAAAGCGGCAGGAGCTGAGGGGATTATTGAGTATCCGCTGAACAAAGTGGTTTATTAAGTTGCAGGCTTATGGGTTCGTTAAAAAAACGGCGAAAAGCTAAAATGAATAAACATAAACGGCGGAAACGCCGTCGAATGCATCGTCATAAGAAACGGACTTGGCAGGTCTAAAGCACCTGCCCACCCAAATGAACCAGGTGTTTGGATCCACTACACCCCAGACCCTTCTTTGTTCGTGGAAAGAAAGGGGAGGAGGATGTCTACTTACCATTTTCGCCTGTTTCCTCCTTCTCTCTTTGGGAGTAAGTACTTCAGGGTTAATACTACCAGCTACCCCACAGAGTGCATCCCATGTTCTGGAGGCCAAGGCCAAGAAGGAATCTCTCTTACACGTACCAGCTTCTAATAGCCCGGCCACTGATAAGTTGTCCCAGGCATACGCTCATTTTGTGGCCGGGTTGCTTGCTCGAAGTGAAGGTGACGAAGAGCGCGCATTCACAGAGTTTTTCCAGGCTGTAATGCTGGATCCAGTTAATGAACCCCTAGCTGCAGATGTGGCCCAATATTTCTTGTCCATAGGGAAACCTAAGCTAGCACTACAAGTTTTGACTGCCGTTTCCTCCGCTGGGATTATTAATCCCGTCTTCAAAGAAATGGAAGCACTCGCGAACCTCGCACTTGGCCGTACAAACCGGGCAATTACAATCCTCTATACCCTTATCCGACAACACCCCGCTTATTTGCCGGGTTATTTAACCCTGAGTTCAATCGCGGCTTCAAAAAATGACTACCGACTGGCAGAAAAAACGCTCCGCACAGCAAGTTCTGCCTTCGCTACCAATACTCTTAACAGCATTCAAATTGCCGAAGCTTGGGTTCAATATGGAAGAACTGTTTCAAACCGATGGCAAATTGCCATTCAGTCTACTAAGGACGTTTTGAACCAAATCATATATACCAACCTGGATTTCCAAACCGCCCTGAGATTAGCGAACCTTTATGCTGCAATCGGACAATACCAAACCGCAATTGACATATACACCGAACTTTTAGGACGACCAGCAATCCCAAATGAATACAAAGACTTGTTTATCTTAAGATACCTATCCATGCACCAGTACGTTGGGAAACAAACCCAGCTCCCCACAGCAATCCAACAAATCCGCCAGTTCGTAGGTGATAACCCGAGCACACTCCTTAAATTGGCCATTGTTTGTAACGAGTCTACGCACCCCGAGCTTGCTGCACAACTATTGAAAGAAGTACTTGGTACAAATCCAGATCTTGAAGCGGCTTACTACGAGTTAGCCAGAGCTAAGATGGCAATGCGGGAACCTAATGCCGCTATTTATGTTCTGGAAAACGCTAGAAGAAAGTTCGGTGCCACATACGGAACGGAGTTTCTGACTGGCATTGCTTATACCATACAAGAAGACTACACCAATGCCTTGCGATTTTTCACCTCGGCAGAAATCATCGCCACTACTACCGCCAATGGCAAAACCAATGAGCTACTCTGCTTTTACCTTGGTAGTGCGTTTGAGCGACTCGGTAATTATCCGCAAGCAGAGCGGTACCTCAAAATCGCAATTCAATTACGACCAGACTTCCACGAAGCACTTAACTACCTCGGTTACATGTGGACTGAGCTAGGGACAAATTTGCTCCAAGCCAAACAACTAATTGAACAAGCCTTGGCTATTGACCCCAACCACCCACCGTACCTCGATAGCATGGGCTGGGTCCTTTTTAAGCTCGGTCGACCAAAAGACGCACTCCCCTACCTCCAAAAAGCAGCTTTGCTAGCCCCATTCGTGGACCCCGAAATATACGATCATTTGGGCGAAGTGTACTTCTCTCTGCGCCAGTATTCAAAAGCCGCCTCTGCATGGCAACGAGTATTACAGGTCAAAGATACCCCACAAATCAGGGAAAAACTGGCCCGAGCGCTCAAACGCCTTAAACCTACTAAATTGTGACATCCAACCCAGGCTTTCTTTCTAAATATGGCAACAAACCGTTGCCAACGCCTATTGCCTAGGCACTAGATAAATGGGCGCTGAATAACCTCATGAAGCAAGTCCTCACATCCAGTCTTAGTAATTGAGATTATACGTAATTGCAGTATTCCCCAATGATGATAACGTAAGCTTGGAAATGAGCGGATTGAGCTTCCAACCGAAACCCGATTCTGCCAGAACGCAAAACATCGGATCGTTAAAACAGCTGGCCGCAAAAGCAAGTATCTCCTTAAAATCCCTAGTAACTTTCTTTGTCTGGGTGGTACGTGGGTTTTTAGCCAACCGATCGCCAATGCGAGCCGCAGGCCTAGCTTATGCCACGCTGCTTTCTCTCATCCCAGCATCCGCAGTCATACTTAGCGTAACAAGTGCTTTCTTAAAAAGGGAAGGTGAAGAACAAATAGCAGTCTTTATACAGAAATTAGTGGAGCGTATCATGCCCGCAATTTTTGTTGATACGAATACACTAAGTGCATACGCACTTTCACCCTTTCGATGGGATAGAGAGCTCACTTATTCTGATAGCCTCTTTCTGACTCCTTCCCTCAGCCTTTCTGGTGCTTCTCCAAAAATACCTCCTCCCGTGACAGAGAAAGAATCGCTGCTTTTTAGGTTTAGTACATCAAATTTCCTGGTACAACCCGAAACAGTTGCTCCAAAGTCGTCCACCACGCCATTACCCCTAGCTTCAGATCAACGCCTGCTCTATATTCGCCGAGAAGCAGCACGGCGCGTTTATGAATTCGTTCAAAATACGCGTAGCGGCGCTTTGGGTGTAACAGGCGTGCTAGCGTTGATCTTTATTGCTATCGCGCTTCTTGCAAAAATCGAACAGGCTCTAAATGATATTTGGGGGGTCACCCGAGGACGCTCCTGGGTTACCCGAATCACAAACTATTGGGCCGCATTAACCCTCGGACCTTTGTTATTGGCTGCTGCAATTGCCTTCACTTCCGGCCCTTATTTTGAAACCACCCGGAAATACATAGAGCTTGTACCGGGTGCTAAATTACTCTTCCAATTGTTACCATTGATAGTTGTTTGGACTGCATTTGGACTAGTATACTTATTGATGCCAAATGCCCGTGTAAAACCATCCGCAGCCGCAGTCGGCGCTCTCGTCGCAGGTACCATCTGGCACTTAATGAACTCCTTCAGCTTCCTCTTCGTTTCCCGCACAATTATGCACTTCAAAATATACGGTAGCTTGGGATTGGTTCCAATCTTCATGGTAGGGGTTTACCTTTCCTGGCTTGATTTCCTCTTGGGCGCACAAATTGCATATATGTTCCAGCATAAAAATGAGATCTTAAACCCAAATGCTACTCATTCACCCGAAATCTTGTCCCAACGCGCCAAGGAGTTCCTCGCGCTCAGGGCGTTAACTTTTATAGGTGAAAGGTTCGTCCTAGGTAAACCACCACCAACAACTGAAGAAATCGCTAACTCCATCGGTTGGCCCACTTCACATGTTAAATATATATTGCAGAAACTTATCGACGCTGGCCTTGTACTTGAAACCATCGGTACACGACATCGATATGTCCCCAGCCGGGCTTTGAACAAAATTACTTCATATGATGTGCTTCTTGCCGCCCGCGAAGAACACAGACGATTTAATAAGTTTATGCAGGAACCATCGCCCGTGTCGACAGAGCTGGCTCGATTTGTCGAATCCGAACGCCAAATCGCCAGTGCGATTACCATCCAAGATCTAGTCAATAAATCCCTCGAATTGCCCAAAACCGCGGCGCAACTTACCGACCCACAATCACAACCAAAACCTTAACCGCTTACCCAGCCCCCCAATGTTCACGCCTTACCTAAGATGACCACAAAATTGTCACCATTACTAAGACCCCAAAAAACTAATAATTCCTTCCGCTCCCGTAATGCCGATTACAATTCAATATCCCCTCCGATTCTCAACCATAACTTCTTCCTACTTCCAGCTGCAGAACGGTAGCTTACTCAGGGCGCGTACCTACTAGCTTAGCTCAGGAAAATCTTGTCTTATCCTGCTGGTGTCGTATGTGCCAATTCCCAAAGCTCACACAAAACCTCCGTCCCAAATTTTGCCCCCCGAAGAAATTGCCGTTTCGGACGTCTCAATGTATAACGACTAGTCCTAATTTTTGCTACTCAACACAACGCAAAGAATAAATTTGACGGGTAAATCCATCCCTATTGACTCACCAGTGATCGTAGAATTATTCCACCGCCTTACGGCGGTGGTTACGGGAAAAGACTGGTAGCCACCGTGGTGAGTCGGCGGATAAATCATACCCGATACGACCTCGATGGCAACATGACCAGTGATGGTTGTTGGAACTATACGTGGGATGCGGAGAACAAGCTGGTGAAGGTGGAAAGCCGCTCGGACACGCCACAAGCGTCCTAGCGCAGAGTGGAGTGGACATATGACGCACTTGGGCGTAGGATACGGCGGACAACGTCCGTCTGGACCAACAACACATGGGCCGTGGTTGAGGACCTAAAATTTATCAGCGACCCGTTGCTGTTCGGCCGGCACGTGCTCGAGCTGAACGCCACAAACAACGCCTTGATGCGCAGCTATGTATGGGGCCTGGACCTCAGTAGCTCTCTAGAAGGTGCAGGGGGCGTGGGCGGGCTGCTCTGGGTGACGCTGCACACCGCCTCTGGCCCTGCCGCAGGCACGCACTTTGTTGCGTACGATGGGAATGGCAATATCGTGGCTCTGTCGGCTGCGTCGGATGGGTTGGAGACGGCCCGCTACGAATACGGTCCGTTTGAGGAGCCGATCCGCCTCACCGGCCCTGCTGCCATCCTGAACCCCTTTCGCTTCTCGACCAAGCGCACCTGCAACACCACCGACCTGGTGCTGTATGAATATCGGGCGTACAGTCCTGCCTTGGGCCGATGGCTAAGTAGGGATCC